>Ga0210402_10002495_pt1 | contig 17896 bp, 12 predicted proteins | sample IncBWC7MmetaG_FD_161055 | JGI IMG/M metagenome (GOLD analysis project Ga0210402, IMG submission 161055) | Forest soil microbial communities from Barre Woods Harvard Forest LTER site, Petersham, Massachusetts, United States - Inc-BW-C-7-M | ecosystem: Environmental > Terrestrial > Soil >... | reverse complement strand
CGCCAGCTTGCGGATTGACAGGCCGGCCTGTGGCTCCACCAGCGTGAGTCGGAGGTCCTCGCCGAAAATGCCCGCCATGTCCCAGGCGGTGGCCGCCGAGCTGACCCTGACCCCTGCTGGCCCTGCGAGAGTGCCGGCGCGAACTGCGAGTCGCAGGCGGCCGGGCCACGTGGCCGCGATCACGTCGGCGTGCAGTCGCACTCCATACCTAAGGTCGAGATCGAATCCTTGCAATCGCAGCAACGGCCAGACGCCGACGTGTACCACACCGATTCGGGCAACCGCGCCATGGCGCACGGCTTCGGATTCGATCCGCGCTCGCACCCCGTGCTCCAGCATGGGTCTCAGCAACAGCGCGGCCAGGCTTACGACCACGGCCGTGGTGATCGCTCCGAGCCACCACCGCCGTCTGTGGATTCGAAATGTAAACATCGACGCAAGAATGCCACAGCCTGACCGCCCGGCGGCTGTTGGGCGGCTTCGGGTCCGATTTGTGACGGATGAGGGTCACCAAACTTGCATCCATCTCAGAAGGGCCATGACCTGACGGTCACTGTCCCGCACGAGACGCCCGGAACCTGCCGTTCACTACGAGCAGTAACGGTCCAGGAGTTTTGCGTGCAACTCGGCGTAAATCCAGGTCTCAATGAAGTTAGAATTCGGCGTAGAGGGATGTGGAGTTGCAATGCGCAGATCGTGCCGGTGCAATCAAGAATGACAACCGCACCCGCCACGCAGGCAGAGATAAGTGCCATCGGTCCGACCGTTGTGCCGTTGCTCGCCGTAGCAATTTTTATCAACTATGTTGACCGCGGAAATCTGTCGACGGCTGCGCCGCTGATCAAAGATCAGCTGCAGCTTTCCAGCACGCAGATTGGTCTTCTGCTGTCCGCGTTCTTCTGGAGCTATGTCCCCGCGCAGATACTGGCCGGCTGGCTGGCGGAGCGCATCAATCCGTATCGAACCCTCGCGATTGGGTTGGCTCTGTGGTCGATCGCGACAGTCGCGTTTGGCCTGATGAGCGGGTTCTTTGCCCTGATGGCACTGCGCGTTTTGTTGGGCCTCGGGGAGAGTGCCGCGTACCCCTGCATCTCAAAACTGCTCGCACACCACCTATCGTTGGACAAACTGGGTAGTGCGAACGGATTGATTATGACGGGCCAGGGCGTCGGCCCCGCGTTTGGGACCTTTGTTGGCGGTCTGTTGATTGCCCAATTTGGCTGGCGCAGTGTTTTTGTTCTCTTCGGTCTCGTCTCGTTTCTGTGGCTCCTGCCATGGTTTGCCTCGACACGTCGTGCGGCAGCGTACGCCGACCAGCACTCGGGCGATCGAGGGCCGTCGTTCGCTTCGATCGTGCGGCGCCGTGAGATTTGGGGTGCGAGTCTTGGCCAGTTTTGTCAATCGTACGCATTCTATTTCGTCATCTCATGGTTGCCGCTGTATCTTGTGAAGTCGCGCGGTCTATCGGTAGGGCAGATGGGCGAACTCGGCGGCCTCATCTATCTTGTCTACGCTGCGAGTTCCTATTGCGTCGGCCGGCTGTCCGATCTGTGGATTGGCGCGGGCGCCAGCATTAATCGCGTGCGAAAAACAATCGTGATTTCGGGTCACGTGATAGTTGCCGTGAGTCTCGCTGCCGCGGCGGTCGGCGACCTTCGCGTATCGGTCATCAGCCTTTTCTGTGCGGGATTTTCATTTGGGCTGTCTACGCCTAGCTTTTTCGTGATCGGTCAGACGCTCGCCGGACCGCAGGCGGCGGGCAAGTGGGTAGGGATCCAGAATTGCGTGGGGAATTGCGCCGGGATCATCGGGCCGATCATTACCGGGCTCATTGTTGATGTTACTGGGCAGTACTATTGGGCGTTCATCACCGCGGCGGCGATGGCGACAATCGGAATAGCGGGCTGGGGCTTGATGATTCGTAAGGTGGCGCCGCTCGACTGGGCATCCGCCAATGACGCACGCGCCGCAATCGCAAGAAACTCGGTATGATTTGGTTTCGTGGAAGCTGCCGTTCGCCGGCGGCCGCAGCGGAGCGACTCCGGAATCAAAGCGTTCGTTCAATCAGCGCTAGATCCGAGTTCACTTGTACGCGATCGAATACGATTTCGGAGCCGTTGGCTGAGACGTCAAAATCGCGCAGGACGAAATCCGCGGGAAGCTCGGCGATTATGTGCTGCGTACCGGTTCGAAGGTCCAGGAGGGAAAAATTCTTGTGGACGATTTCACCGCCAAGAATCACGACGGTCTGCGAGTCGCGAAAAAACACAACCCGGCGTGCGCCCCGCGTCAGCATCACACTCGGCAGGGGATATGGCCTGCCATCCGCGGCGGCGGCCCGCAGAGGGAAGGTCGTCCCAACGTCTGCACCTGAATAAACAACGAATCGACCATCTGGCGACCAGACTGGATCAATCGAATACTCCGACACCAGCGGCTGGGGTGAATCGCCATTCAGGAAAATGCGCGTCAGACGTGGCTCTCCGTCGCGAATGACCGCAGACACAACCGATTGCCCATCGGGAGCCCAGGCCGGATTACCACGCAATGCGAGCGAGTCCGCCAGGACTCTGACCTGCGAGCCATCGTAGTCCATGCTGTACAGCAGCGTTTTGCCGCTGTCCTCCACCGAGAAAGCAATGTGTCGCCCATCGCGAGCGACGGCCGGCTCTCCAACGATACGTGAACGGGCACTGCTCCAAATCTCGCGGCGAGCTCCGTGCGTCAGCGACCAAATGCCTTGTCTCTCGCCTTGCCACGAGACATACAACAAGAAGTCTGCACCGAGCCGGGGTGCGACACCATTCGACAAAACGAGTGACGGGTTGCTGGTCAGCGTCGCACCGGGGCGATCTTCCGTAAACGACGTGCGCCATACACTCGTCCGGGAGTTGGAAGTCGTCGTGACGAGTCGGGAGCCATCCGCACTTGCGGCAAGGGATGAATAGCCTTCGAGGCCGGAGCTGATGCGGTGCGGACGGCGCCGCTCAACGTCCACGGTATACATCCAGGGCCCAGACCCGTCTGCATCGGTGGCAAGGTAGACCAGTGTGCGCTGATCGAGCATCACGGGGTAGGTTACGCGCGCGTTGTGCATTGTTATCCGTTCGAGCCCCGCGCCGGACGGTTGAATTCGCCAGATATCCCAATCATCCGGAGGCACACCGCGAACAAAATAGATAAAGGCATCGTTGGGAGACCACAGCGGGAAGTGGCAATGCACGCCCGTCGGCGCAACATAAATCCTGCGCTCGTCAGGCTTGCCTGACTCGCGCACGAACAACGGATCGCCCGGTGCGGTCGTGTGGTACACAAGCTTCGTGCCATCGTGGGACCAATCGAACTCGCCGGCCTCCTTGAGATACTGCCGCATCGGACCGCCCGCCGTCGGTACCGCCAAGATATTCACATCGCCGGTCTGCGAGCCATCCGCCCGCCTTGTCCAAATTGAAACGAGCGACGCGTCCGCAGAGAACCCCAGCGCACGAAGCGCGGGATTGACAACCGCCAGCTCCCTCAACGCGCCGTGAGTTAAATTCCGGAACGTTCCGCTGCCTACCTCGCCTATCCAGGCATCGCTTTGCCCGTCCCGGTCCGCCAGAAATGCCACGAATTTCCCGTCGCGAGAGATGGTCGCGGCCTGTTCAGTCCCAGCGGAGTCCAGGCGGGTGAATTTGGCGTGGGAAAGAGGACTACGCCAAAAGTAATCCGTTTCTTCTGCGATCCAGGCCAGTGCGCCCACCAACAGGACGACTGCGAGTGGCACGCCCACCCGTAAGACTCGGTTTGGACGGACGGGCGGCGCATTGTCGAAAGAGACGTCTTCAACCGTTTGTGAGGTGTGTGCGGGCAGCTCGCCTAGTTCGGCACCTTCCTGCGCGAGTCGCGTGCGACGACTCTCCCACCAGGCGTCCAGTTCCGAGCGAAATGCAAAGACCGAACCCAGTTTGTCATGCAGGTGACGGTGAACCGGCATCGCTTCGCGCCGTTCCCACCGCTGCACCGTCCTAACGTCGCGCTTTAGATACGACGCGATTTTCTTCCACGAGTCGAGCCGGTCGTCCGGCTGTCCTCGATTGGAGGCGCCGCTCGAGCTGTTCTGAGGATCGTCCAAAGCGCGCTCCAGCCGATCACCAGATGTGCGTCGAAGATTGTCGCATCAAATCTAGGGAGCGGCAATCCGCGGCATTGTACGACGCGCGGTCCGATTCCGCGGCCTGCCGTACAACGCCGCTTGCCAGAGCGCCTGTCTGGTCCGACTGTGCGTTTGTGGGTGCGCGGGTCGCGCCGGGAACTATCACTGGGGGTCATATGAACATTAGACATCTACTCATCGCGCTGACCATGGGAGCCACGTTCGCGGTGGTGATTGGCGTTGGATCACTAAGTGGAGTCTCGCGGGCGCAGGCCGATAACGACGAAGCGGACGGCGAGCAGTTTAAAATTCGCCGGGGATTCGAAATCGCTCCGGTACCCCTGAATCTGGAAGGTAAGAATCGAAATTTAGTTGGACTCGGCAGCTACCTAGTCAATGGAGTGGGCCATTGCAATGTCTGCCACTCTGCCGGTCCTGCCACTGAATATGCGAAGGGCGGAAACCCTTACTTCAAGGGTAACCAACCAACGGTAATCAATCAGGCCACTTATTTAGGAGGCGGTAGAGTCTTCCCAGTCCAGGCGCCGGGGGCTCCGGTCATTGTTTCCCGTAATCTGACGCCTGATAGAACCGGTCGGCCCGAGGGTGGCCGCAGTTTCGCGGAGTTTCGTTGGATCCTGACGACCGGCGCCGATTTGGATCACGCGCATCCGAACTGTACAGACCCAACGATTACGAGCAGCAGTACCTGCTTCCCAGCCAATCTGCCCTTCGACGGTGATCTTTTGCAGATCATGCCGTGGCCCGAGGACCGGCACATGACAGAGCACGAGATGCGGGCCATCTATGAGTATCTCAGCACCGTTCCGTGCATCGCCGGGCCGGCTACGGGCATCCTGCACAACGACTGCAGTTGAAGTGACAGGGCGAACCGGCGGCCAAAAACCGCCAACTGGAAATTGTTAACTGCGGATTGAAAGGTCGCCTGTGCGGCTCTCGCACGGACAAGCTGTTCAAATGACCGTTGGTCCTGGTGCTTTGAACGCAAATGCAAAGAATGCAGCGACACCGAGGAAGGCGAATGCCACGATATAATTCCAGGCGAGCTTTTCTTTGAGAAAGTAAATCGCGAACAGGATAAAGACTGAGATCGTGATCACCTCCTGAATGATCTTGAGTTGGAATCCAGTGAACTGGACAAACCCGAAGCGATTTGCGGGCACCGCCAAGCAATATTCGAGCAACGCAATACACCAAGAAATCAGAATTGCTTTCCAGAGGGGCCAGTCATGACCATATCGCAGGTGTCCGTACCATGCGAAAGTCATGAAACGTTTGACAAGCTTAGGAGGAGAATGGTGCTCATAGGTGGTTATTCGCAAATCTCTGACTGTTGTGTGACGAAATCATAAAATGCGCGGGCTGAGTAAGAAAGCCACTGAGTTAGATCACTTATTTCCGTCGTTGGGCAACCCCAAAGTGGTATTGCCGGCCTACTGCTCAGCGGACGTTCGCGGCCGTCCAATAGGGGTCGGCAGGAGTCTCCTACTCGCTAGCCCTGGACGCCCGCCGACATTCGGTGATTTGATTTCGGGGCATAAAAACCGGCATTCAATAGCCTACGCGCAGTGAAGTTGAAGTTTATGCGAGCGGCGGAGACGGAGTCGCGTTGGAGTGGCTTACGGAAGCGGGCCACGAAATGGCTGTCCGCCTGCTTGGGGCGGGGGGAGATAGTATGAAACGCAAAGCGAACAGCAAATCAAATTTTATCGAATCTGGAGGTGTTGACGAATACATCAAACAATGTCCAAACGGGATACAGCCCCGGTTGAAGGATATTCGAAGTGCTATACGGGGAGCAGCTCCCGGCTCCACCGAAACAGTCAGTTACTTTCAAATGCCTGGATATTGCTACGCGGGTTACGATTACAATGGAATGTTCGCTTGGTTCAGCTTTAAGACGCCTTATGTGCGCTTACATGTTCGCCCTCCTGTGTTAGAAGACAACATCAAGCACATTGGAGATTACGCCACTTCAAAAGCCATAATCAGTTTTCCAGCGAACAAAGCAATACCGAAGGCGTTGGTGCAGAGGCTGGTAAAAGCAAGTATTAGGGCAATGAAGCAGAAGAAAAAACCTGCATAGCCAATCAAGCTGACGCCGCTATCGCGGCACAGCAGACGCTGGCAACCGGTTGTGGCCGGATGGAGGCGACTGAATAACATTAACGCGATGTCTGGAAAATTGAGGAGGCACGTTTGACGGCGGCGTGCTGCTGCGCGCACCTCGGACGGTTCTTGTGTTCCGCCGCCTTGCGTGTAATCCTAATCAACACAAAACGGGAGGGAAAAAGGTGCTCACACCACTCCTCCGCCATTTGGGGGAGCCATGAAGAATATTTTCCGTTCTCGGAATTTCTTGATTGGCGCCGGTTTCGCCGTGGCGCTTGGCGCGCTTGCGGTCGGGCAGTTTGTAGTTGCCCGCAAAGTCCTTGCACAAGGCAACATGGCGCCGAAATTCGAAGTGAACCCCTTTTGGCCGAAGCCTTTGCCCAATCATTGGATTATGGGCATGGCGATCGGCGTCTGGGTCGATAACAACGACCATATCTGGATGGTGCACCGCGCTGCCAGCGTCGACCGTACGGAAAGCCAGCTGCAGCACGGCCTGGGCGAATGCTGCCAAGCGGCGCCGCCGGTTCTGGAGTTCGACGAGGAAGGCAATCTGCTCCATGCTTGGGGCGGCCCGGGCAAAGGTTATGACTGGCCGGAATCCAATCACGGCATCTTTGTCGACCCAAAGGGCAATGTCTGGATTGGCGGCAATGGCGGTCCGGACTCCCAGATCCTGAAATTCACCCAGGACGGCAAGTTCCTGATGCAATACGGCAAGTCGGGCGCGCGCCGAAAGGCAGGCGCGGTCGCCGAGGCCAACGTGGAAGCGTCCGAGAAGGATTTTGCCGCCGATTCCAACGATCCCAATAATTTCGGCCGCGTCGCTAAAATATTCGTCGATGCCAACAAAAACGAAGCTTACATCGCCGACGGTTACTTGAACCATCGCGTCGCGGTGATCGATGCCGATACGGGCAAGATGAAACGCTGGTGGGGCGCCTATGGCAACAAGCCGGACGACACGCCGCTCGGCCCTTACGATCCGGCCGCGCCGCATGCCAAGCAATTCGGCAATCCCGTGCACTGCGCCGACATGTCGGTCGACCGGCTGATCTATGTCTGCGACCGCGTCAACGACCGGCTGCAGGTCTTCACGGCCGACGGCAAGTTCGTGAAGGAGGCCTATTACAAGCCCGCCACCAAGGCCGACGGCTCGGTGTGGGACATTGCCTTCTCCAAGGATCCTCAGCAGCAATGGATGTTCATGACGGATGGCGTGAACGAGCAGGTGGTTGTCTGGGACCGTCAGACCCTGAAGCCGGTGACAACCTTCGGCGACGGCGGCCGCTATGCCGGCGAATTCCATGGCGTGCATTCGATCGCCATCGACTCCAAGGGCAACCTCTTCACCACGGAGACTTATGAAGGCCGGCGCATCCAGAAGTTCATGTACAAGGGAATGGCGCCGGTGACAAAACTGGATCAGGGAGTGCCCTGGCCTAAATCCTAAAGGCTCCGAAGCTTAGATTTTTCATGTTGAATGAGCTCATGCGCCGCCGATCTGCATTGCTGGTTGCGGCGCTGACCTTTTTTGCCTCCCACGCCTTCGCGCACAACATTCCCGCCGGCGCGATGGTCCAGATGTTTGTGAAGCCCCAAGGCGACGCCCTCCGGGTGTTGGTCCGGGTACCGCTGACGACCTATACAGACGCCGAATATCCGCGACGCGCCGGCGACTATGTCGATCTCGCCAAGGTCGAGCCTTCGCTGCGCGCCGCCGCGACCGTGATCCTGCTGGAAACTCTTACGATGTATGAGGGAGACCGGCAGCTCCCCAACCCGCGCATTGTCTCGGCTCGGATGTCGCTGGATTCGGACAACTCCTTCGCCAGCTACGATAAGGCGCTAACCCATGTCATAGGGTCACCGCTGCCACCAGAGACGAACATGTTCTGGGAGCAGGGCAAGCTCGATGTTTTATTCGAATATCCCATACAGTCGGAAAAGTCCTATATCTCGATGCACGCCGCCTTCGACCGCTTGGCGCAGCATGAAATCACCACGGTTCAGTATCTGCAACCGGATGGCGTTTCGCGCGTTTACGAGTTGCAAGGCGATGCCGGATTGGTGAGGCTGGACCCCAACTGGTACCACGCCGCAGGCCTGTTCGTGGTCGCGGGCTTCCACCACATCCTGGAAGGCACCGATCATCTATTGTTTTTGTTTTGCCTGATCATTCCGTTCCGACGCATCTCTCCGCTGATACCGATCGTCACCGCTTTCACAGTGGCCCATTCGATCACCCTAATCGCATCGGGCTATGGATTTGCGCCCGACGTGCTGTGGTTCGCGCCCTTAATCGAAATGCTGATCGCGATATCGATCGTCTATATGGCGCTGGAGAATATAGTGGTCGAGCAACCGACCCGGCGCTGGATCATCACGTTCTTCTTCGGCCTGGTACACGGCTTCGGCTTTTCTTTCATCCTGCGCAACACGTTGCAGTTCGCCGGCTCGCATGTCCTGACGTCGCTTTTGTCCTTCAATGTCGGCGTGGAGATCGGGCAATTGTTCGTACTGGCACTGTTCGTGCCCGCCGTGAATCTGTTGTTCCGTTACGTCGTGGCTCAGAGGCTGGGCACCATCATTCTGTCGGCCCTGGTCGCCCATCAGGCCTGGCATTGGACGGAAGACCGATTCGACATCCTGAAACAATTTCCCTGGCCCACGATCACCGCGGGCGGGCTCAAGAGCGCATTGGGCTGGCTCATCTTGCTGGTGGCGCTCGCGGCCGTGATCTGGGTCGTGTCCTTGGCAACGCCGCGCCGCGGGCACCCCGGGGTAGGCAAGACGACGAGTTCGCCGGCAGAGTAGTTTCAAGTCCCGCAGCGTCACCGAAAGCCGCCGGGCAATCGGTTGCCATGGCGGGGCTCGTGGACGAAAATATTACAGAGTTAGGAATAACGGGAACTGATGTAAGCAATTCTTGAGCAACTGTCACTGGGAGACAAGAATGAAATCATCGTGGATGGTTGGCGTGCTTGCGATATTGTTTGCGATTCCTGGCGGGGCCGCAGATCCGAACCCTGCGGTAAGGTCCGTTACTACAATAGAAAAAGCAGTGGAGGCTCGCTCTCTTGCCTGGATCAAGACAGCGATTGATCGTGACATTCCTGCCTTTCGTAGTTTTGCGTCGGATGACTACGTGCTCATGTGGGTCGAGCCAGCTGCAAATGGGCAGAAGGCAAAGTGGGCCACAAGGACGAGGGACGAGTGGGCGGAGCAGTTAAGGTCAGGGCACCGCAAGTATCATTCGGTGGATTTGCGAAATACCAAGGTATTTGTGCATGGGGACATCGCAATATTCTCGGGTGAATACACCGAAAAGGGTGCAACGGATGGCAAGGAATATACGGACGAAGGCCTATTTACGGAAACTTGGGTGAACCGTCACGGACAATGGATCATTGTAAGCAGCATTTTCCCCTGACGGTGCCACACGACTGCTTCGCGCCATAGCATCCAGCGGCACGCTAGCATCCGCTCGCTATGTTCAAAAGAAGCAGATGGCTAAAAGCATGTTGCTTTAAATAAGATCAATAACATTGTATAAACTTATGATTGTATTTAACTTTTATGCTCCCCGAGACGGAACCGAAATCAGTTAGAAAACGCCGATTCTGATTTCGGTCCGGTACCGATACCCCCAAAGATACCCCCTTCAAGAGGTGGCTGCTGCCGGACGTTGTCGGCTGCTAATCGATGCCATGCAAGCGGCGAGAAGCCGGAGTCGGCCTACTGACCAAGATGAGAGAGCGCGCTGCGCGCCGGGGCGCTTGAGATCTGCATCAACCCTTCTAGCGGGTGGGCGATGTCCTCGATCAGGAAAATTGCGCCGGCGACTGATAGCGCGCAGACGAAGAGTGTCGCAATGACGGTTCGGTTGTAGGCGCTGAGCAGGCCGAAACCAGCAAACAGGATGGCAAGCCAGAACACCAGCACCACCAGGAATGGCGTTGGGATCGCGACGTATCCTGGTTCAATCATCATCCAGCGCGTTTGCAACAGGTTGTGACTGAGGGTCAGAGCCTCCGATTGAAGCAAGCGCTGCACGTCGTTTTGTGGTGCCAGCTCTCGAATCTTTTGCTGAAATTGCTCCACGCCCGCGAGCCTGTCCATAGCGTCCACTTTGGCCATACCGGCACCTCCCTGAGAAAAAAACAGTTCCACAGCGGACGCGTATGTGCGGCGCAGGAGTTCGCGGATTGCCTTTGTGTCCGGGCCATAATCGGCCAGGCTGCGATCGATCAGCACTACCGTGGCCGCGGTCTGTGTGAACTCCTCGTTGAGCCGGTCAAAAGAAACTTTTGCGGAGGCGATCAGGAGACCGAGGACGAGAGCCGCCAGCGTCGCGAGCAGGCCGGCCCCCAGTTTCACGATACCGGTCGAATCCTCGCTCAGGTGATGGTCGGGAAGGGAAGAGCGAATAGACAAGCCCAGCACTCCGCTGCCGAAGATGCACACAAACACGATCGAGCCTACTATCAATGAACTCATGATTGACACCTACCTGCGGTTGACTCGAAGTCGCCCCACTCGAATGGCACCGTCAAATTGGCGGAGACCGTGCTGGGTTGCCTCAAAGGCCGACCAAATATACAGCGTCAAGGATGGCAAATGCGCCGACCTGTCCGTTGGTTGCCAAGGCCAAGCGCGTAGTCGAACATAGTCCAAGGACTAGGAGAACTGAGGCTGGGATGGCTTACGGCGTACTTGGCGGAATCCTGGGGGGTGAGGACGACAAGTCGGAAGTCGCGGCTCCGGCTGCGCTCGCCGCCACCGAGGCGTTTGCCGCTGCCGTGGCCGCAAAGCTCTCGGGAAACGACCCTGAAGTGGCGCGCAAAACAGTCGATTTCTTGAGCGAACAAGCGCAACTTTTGAAGGTGCAGAGAGATTACCTCAAGGACGAGCACGCGCTGCGTCTTGCGCACCTGCGCAACCAGGTTCGCGCGGAGAACACTCGCCAGTTTGGCATACGCGTTCGAATCGGCTTACATGCCGTGATCGTGCTTATCGCCATCGGCATCGCAATCGGCGCCGCGATCATGATTCACGACGCTGTCGGGTCGCGCAGCGTCGTCATCGACGCGTTCGATATTGCACCGAATGTTGCCGCGCAAGTGCCCAGCGGCAAGATCGTGGCCGCGGGTCTACTCGACGTGCTGACACGGATTCAGGCGGCTACCCGGAGCCGCGCGGAGCACCGATCACTGTCGAGCGCCTGGTCCAATGACATCGCGATCGACGTGCCCGAGACGGGGATCTCGATCGGGCAACTAGAGCGCACGATGAAGGCCCGTTTCGGTCGCGACCAACACATCGACGGCGATCTGGCGCAAAGCGAAAGCGGCGGTCTCGCGCTCACCGTACGCGGCACCGGCATTTTGCCCAAGACTTTCATCGATGAGGCGCGCCACCTCGACAAGTTGCTGACACAGGCGGGCGAATACGTGTACGGTCAATCGCAGCCCGGTCTCTTCGCCGCTTACCTGGCCAATAATGAGCGGAACGACGAAGCGATTCGGTTCTGTCAGACGGCCTACGCGAGGGCAGATTCCAACGAGCGACCTTATGTGCTCAATTACTGGGCGAACGCTATTGCCGGAAAGGGGGCTGAGGGAGCGATGCGAGAGGCGTTGCCGCTCTATCGAGAGGCATTGCGCCGGAAGCCCGATTACTGGACCGCCTACAACAACATCATGTACGCGCTCAATGGTCTTGGCGATGAGGAAGGTTTGGTGCGTGTGAGTGAACAACTGACGCTGGCCGCCGGCGGGCGGCCGGGCCGGGCGCCCGAGCATGAGTATCAAAACTACGACCGGACGGTCTGGGACCTGCCCGCCGAGCGCGCCGAAGCCATCGCGGACGTGGAATCCCACAGCGGCATCGGAACGACGGGCAGTGCCGGCGGCGCCGAAAGTCTGCAAATCGCGCAGTATGAGGTGCAAATGCACGACGTCGAAGCGGCCACCCTGCGCCTTAACACCACGCCCGTCGATCCCAGGTACGCACCCGACGTCGCACAGGCAACATTTGTGCGAGCGCTGCTCGCGGAAGAGAAGAGCGATCCCAAGGCGGCGGCGCGGGAGTGGGATGTTTATGTGCAGGCATATGCCAACCCCAGCGTCCGGACTAACGATCCTCATACGATCTGTTTTGCGGCACCGAGCTACGAGAAGACGGGTCAGTCGGCGAAGGCGGAGGCGGCACTCAATGCCGTTGGCTCGCTCACGCTGGTGGATTGCGACCGGTTCAGAGGCGATATCTTGGACCTGCGGGGCGACTGGCCGAGCGCGCAGGCGTGGTATGCGAAGGCCGTGAATCTTGCACCTAGTATCCCGTCGGGTTACTACTCGTGGGGAGTGGCACTCGCCAAGCACGGGAATCTCGAGGGTGCGGCAGAGAAGTTCAAGGACGCCAATCAGAAGGGGCCGCACTGGGCGGACCCGCTCAAGGCGTGGGGCGATGTGCTTATGGAGCAAGGCCAAGGCAAAAAAGCGATCGAGAAATACGACGAGGCACTTAAATACGCCCCCAACTGGACAGCATTGAAGAACTCTCGCGAGACGGCAGCGAAACAAACGACCTGATCAACGTCCCTTCTCGGGCGACGAGTATCGCCGGCACGATCGGACGTGGCGCGGCTACGCCGAAGACATGGACGATAACTTTGCCCGCGATTACGGCACGCCGCTAGCAGCCATTTGAATTGCACCGTCGGGTGCCGCCGAACCCGCCAGTGATCCTTGCAAGGCTGTCGACGATGTGCGAGTAAGAATTACAAAACGCGCATCGATCGTTCCCGGCGCGGCGCAAGCCATGATTTTGCAATCTGAGTGACATCAGCGGGTAGCGCGACGTCGCTACTCTCTGGCTACCGGCGCTGGCGCCGGTCGCATCAAGGAAAAATCTCTACAACTCTGCGGGGGCGATATGAAGAATTTCGCAAATTTGCTGTGCTCGAGTACAGCGTTGGTGTTTCTCGCTTCGACTTTCATGAGTGCGACGGTGCACGCCAACGCGGCCAAGGCCTCAAGTGCGGCAAGCTGTCGGCTCGATAACGGCATCAAGCACATCGTTCACATTCAGTTCGACAACGTGCATCTGCGCCGCGACAACCCGAACGTCCCGTCAGACCTTGAACAGATTCCCAATTTGCTCAACTTCATTGAAGACCACGGCACGATGCTGACCAATCATCACACGCCGCTCATTTCGCATACCGCCGATGACATCATCACGACGCTGACTGGGGTCTACGGCGAGAAGCACGGCCAGCCGGTGGCGAATTCTTATGGGTTTTTCCGGGCCGACGGTTCGATTGGCTTTTCCAGCTCGTTTGCCTATTGGACAGATACGGCGCCGGATGGCCTGCCGCAAATGATCGATCAGCGCGGCAAAATCCATCCTGCACCCTGGGCGGTTTTTACCCGCGCCGGATGCGATTTCGGCGCATTCTCCACGGCCAACATAGAGTTTGAGAATATCTCCAGCGATATCACCAACGTGTTTGGTGCAACCTCGCCGCAGGCGGCCGAAGCCAAGGCGACGCCGGTCAAGGCGGTCGCGGACTTTGAAGGCATTGCCGTGCATTGCGCCCAAAATAGCAAGTTGTGCAGCCGAGGCGCCGCGCCGGACCTGTTGCCGGACGAGCCCGGCGGCTATGTCGGCTTCAACGCGCTGTACGGCAATGTGGCGGTCGCACCGCAGATCAACCAGGGCAAAGGCGTGGTGGACGACCTCGACGGCAACCCCATTGCCGACGACAACGGCAATCCCGGCTTCCCGGGATTTGATCCCAGCGCGTCTCAGAGCTTGGGCTACATCGCGACCATGCTCGAGGCGGGCGTACAGGTGGTGTATGCGTATATTGCCGATGCACACGACAACCATTTTACCGGGTCCGGTAGCTACGGGCCCGGCGAAGCCGGCTACGTGCAGCAACTTGCTTCGTACAACGTGGCGTTCGGGAAATTCTTTGCCCGATTGGCAGCAGACGGGATCACCCGCGACAACACGTTGTTCATCGTGACCGCCGATGAGAACGATCACTTCGCGGGACAGGCCGGATCGCCGGCCGGTTGCGACGGCACCCACGTCGCCTGCACCTACATCCGGTTGCCGGCCGGTTGCGATGGCGACTTCGTGCCTTGCACGACGACCAACTTAGGAGAGGTCGGTGTCGACATGCGCTCATTGCTGCTGACCGAGGCAACCACCTTCACCGTGCCGTCCTTCTCGGTGCACAGCGACGATGCACCGACGGTCTACATCGCGGGCAACCCCGGTCCGGTCGATCCTTTGACGCGCGCGTTCGAACAGAATTCGGCGGCGTTGGTGGCGTTCGATCCCATTGTCGGCACCAAGGTGCAGCAGATGAAGGCGATGGGAGATCCCGCGGAAATGGCCTTGCTGCACATGGTGACCAAGGATCCCGCGCGCACGCCGACCTTCGTCTATTTCGCCAATGATGACTTCTTCATCACCGCGGGGTCGAAGTCTACGGCCTGCACCTCCATCGCCGCCTGCTCGGACGAGCAGCCCGGATTTAATTGGAATCATGGCGACATTCAGAACGACATCACGCATACGTGGCTCGGGATGGTCGGGCCCGGCGTGCGTCGAATGGGGCGGACCGGCGAAGTGTTCACGGACCACACAGACATCAGGCCCACGCTGGTCAGCCTGGCGGGACTGACGGATGATTACAGTCACGACGGTCGGGTGGTCTTCGAAGTACTCGACCACCAGGCTTTGCCGCACTCGCTGCGCGAGCACGACGAGACGCTCTCAGCGTTGGCGGCCGCCTATAAAGCCATCAACGCGCCGCTCGGCGAGCTCGGCCGCAAATCGCTGCGCATGGCCACGCACGACCTCACGAGCGATGCCACGACGATCGACGCACTCGATGGTCGAATCAACGATTTGACCGCGCGGCGCAACACCATCTCGAGCGGCATGATTGCGATGCTTGAAGCCGCCGAGTTTCAGAACACGCCCATTAATCGGGACGCGGCTTGGGTATTGATTGAACAAGCGCGCGATCTGCTCGGGTCGCTGCACTAATCGTTCGAACTCTAGTGCGCCCGGCCTTGCGCCGGGCGCACCCTTCTTGGCTCGCGACGCTCGCCTGGCGCGGCTGCTCAATCCTGCAAACGCCCGTTCGGGACTTTCTTGATGGGGCTGTCCATATTTTCGACCCATTTCTTTCGCCATTCGCTGGCTTCGAACGGATCAGCGAAGTATTGTGTCTCGTGTGCAACCTTTGCTCCGTAGAACTCCATTATGCTCACGGTGTAGAAGGGTTTAGTATCGTATGTTAGGACAAACTCACTGACCCACAAGTCGCCGCTACCTACGATTCGATGAACGATAAAGCGCTTTTTGTTCGGCTGAAGACTCCGGGTGGTCTGTATATTGTGTCGCCCGACGATTCGCTCCCGGGATTGCGGATAATCGAGTACTGCATCTTCCTGGTAGATGTCATGCTCCGTCGCAAAATCGCCGGAGTCGGATGCCGCCCAATGTTGATTCAGCGCCTCTCGTATTTCTTGATCTCTCATGCGACTGTTCTCCGGACCGCGGGCCTGATTGTGGCGGGAAATTTCAATGAGTAAAAGCTGCTCGCATCTAAGGACCATCAGGAAGGTTAAACCAAGCGCGCGCGGTTGCGAGGAGTGTTTGAAAACCGGTAGCGAATGGGTTCACCTCAGAATTTGCCGGGCGTGCGGACACGTTGGTTGTTGCGATCAATCGCCAGGGCGTCATGCAACCGCTCATTATCGTGCGACAAGTCACCTGATCATCGAGGGTTATGATCCTCCCGAGGGCTGGGGCTGGTGTTATGCGGATGAAGTGTTCTTCGACTTGGGAAACAACACGACACCGCAGGACGGACCAATCCCGCGATATTATTAGGCTGAATTTGCGGCTCAACATACGAGTGCCGGCCGGCGGCGGTTTCCTCTTACGCGCAAGTTCCCTAAGCACCGTCTTATGCGTTGGGCTGGGAGCATGACTTTGGGGTATGCACCCTACATAGAGCTAGATACCCCCAAAAATACCCCTTCTAAAAGGTGGCTGCTCCCGGACGGATGATCACGGCGCTATCGGTCGGTCGGGCTCAGGCGATCCGCGGTGCGGTAGACCGGGCGCTGCAGCGGGGGCGCAGGTCCGAGCCGCGCCAATAAGTCATGAATCGCGGGGGTCACTACTACATAGTGCTGCAGAAGGGACTTGACCACAGTCGCGTCACCGCTTGCCATCGGCGAGATGAATTCCATTGCTGCCCGGGCAATATCAGCGTCGGCGGCGGCTCGGTTGATCGTTAAGCGCCCGTCAGCACTCGCAGAGATCGCACCGGCCTCGAGAAGGTGATTGAGCACATAGGTCGAACCCTGGGCGGGGCTGGTCAGGCTGCCGTAGCGCGCCAGTGCCTCAATCAGAAACGCGCTATAGAGCGACGTGGTTTCGCGCCGATCGAGATAACCGCGTTCGATCAGATAGCGGTGACCCCACAGCGACAGCAGCATGGAGTGAATCTGGTTCGCGACACTGGCGTTTTCACGCAATGCCTCGGCGATGGTCTGTTTCGTTCCCGTGACGAACTGTGGACCGAGCGAGTCAAACATGCGCACAAACATAACCGCGTCGCGAACGTCCTCAAATCGCAAGGCCGATCGGTCCGCGTCCGTGAACACTGCGTCGGCTAGGGGCCGGAACCTGCTGTCATACCGCAGCTTGAGAATGTTGCTGTATGTGCCAGTGCGCGCCCCGACAGCATCCAGGACACGCAAATCGTTAGGGAGGCCGTAACCTGCCGCAGCACCACCGGCCCCGGCCAGCCCCCCATGATAGATCACGTCGAGAACTACGATTGGCGCAGCAGCGCCCAGTTTCCGCCCGCGCAGGTTGGGGGTAAGGGGCAGATGGTTCTCAAGTTCCTGCAAATGCGTGGCGATCCTGCCAATGCGCTGCGACGCGGGCTCATTCACCAGCGCAATCGAAGCCTCGTAAGCCGTCTTGGCGCCGAACCAAGCGTCATCGTCGACCTCATAGGGTCCCAGCACCACGTCAATCGGTCCCTTGAGGCCGACAAAGGCGACATCGCTGGCGTAGTAGTCATCGTCCAACAGCGCCTGAGCGCGCAAGGTCAGGTAGTTCCTGAGTGTTGGCTCGTGCGTGAGCGTCGCTGCTTCACGAAGTGCACGAGCCGCCTCCGCCAGAGCGTCTTTGTAGTGACGAGCATATGCGACCACTTCAAATGGCCCGTTCTGACCGCGTTCGATGGCCGTAAAGGCGTCGAGAGCCCGCTTGCGGCCGGGCTCCGACAGTCTCCCAAGCCAGATATCGATGTCATGCTTGGTGGTGCCTGAGGGGTAAAAGTCGCCGATCGGGCGCTCGGACGGAACTCCGCCCATGAACGCGGTCCCGGTCGGGGCCCACGGACCCTTGAAGAAATGCAGCGCATCGAGTTCCGCCTGCGCCGCAGAGTCTTTAGCGGACTGTCGCTCTTTTATCAGCGCGCGGGTGCCAGGCCTCACCTGCCGCATATATAACGTGTCCATTTGGCGTGCGGCCCGCAGGAGCGGGACGAGCGCGGCCTGTTCGCTGGCAGGAAGGCCG
>Ga0210402_10002494_pt1 | contig 17898 bp, 18 predicted proteins | sample IncBWC7MmetaG_FD_161055 | JGI IMG/M metagenome (GOLD analysis project Ga0210402, IMG submission 161055) | Forest soil microbial communities from Barre Woods Harvard Forest LTER site, Petersham, Massachusetts, United States - Inc-BW-C-7-M | ecosystem: Environmental > Terrestrial > Soil >... | reverse complement strand
CGAGCCTGCGCATGCAGATCGATTCGCTCCCGGTAGAGATCGATGAGATCGAGCGGCGCATCCTGCAGCTGGAAATCGAGCGGCAGTCGCTGCTGAAAGAGAAAGATGCGCATTCGAAAGAAAGGCGCAATCAAATCGAAAAAGATCTGGCGAAATTGAAAGAGGACTCGAGCGGGCGGAAAGCGCGCTGGCAAGCGGAGAAAGAAGCAATCGGAAAAATCCGCAAGCTCAAAGAGCAAATCGAACAGCTCAAAACGGAAGAACAGAAATTCGAGAGGGCAGGCGAGCTGGCTAAGGTCGCGGAAATACGCTACGGCAAGATCGCAGCGGCGGAGCAGGAACTGAAAAAAGCGGAAGGGCGGTTTGCATCGGTGCAAAAAGATTCGCCCATGCTGAAGGAAGAGGTGGACGAGGAAGACATCGCCAAGCTGGTGAGCAAGTGGACCGGGATTCCGGCAGGTCGTTTGCTCGAGGGCGAAGCGCAAAAGCTCGTGCACATGGAAGAGCGGCTTCGGCAACGCGTCGTTGGCCAAGAAGAGGCGCTGGCGCGCGTCGCCAACGCGGTACGCCGGAGCCGCGCCGGATTGTCCGAAGCAAAGCGGCCGATCGGGTCGTTTATTTTCCTCGGGCCCACGGGTGTGGGGAAAACAGAGCTGGCTCGGGCGCTGGCGGAATTTCTGTTCGACGACGAAAAGCTGATGATCAGCATCGACATGAGCGAGTACATGGAGAAGCACAGCGTGTCGCGGCTGATCGGCGCGCCTCCAGGCTATGTCGGCTACGAAGAAGGCGGGCAACTCACGGAACAGGTACGAAGGCATCCTTACTCGGTAATTTTGTTTGACGAAATTGAGAAAGCGCACCCGGACGTGTTCAACATCCTGTTGCAGATTCTCGAGGATGGACGGTTGACGGACGGCAAGGGCCGGACGGTGGACTTCCGTAACACGGTGATGGTGATGACCAGCAACGTGGGATCAACGGCGATCTTCGAACTCTCGAACAAGGATCCGGAACGTGCGCGGAAGGAAGCCATGGAAGCGCTGCGCGCAGCGTTTCGTCCGGAGTTCATCAACCGCATCGACGAGATTGTGATTTTCAATCCGCTGGGCAAGGAGCAGCTTGGCCACATCGTCGGGCTGCTGCTGAAGAACGTGGAGAAGCTACTGGCGGAGCGGCAAATCACGCTGGAGCTTACACCGGCGGCGGTAGAGCTGCTGCTGCGAGAAGGCTACGACCCGGCGTACGGGGCGCGTCCGCTGCGGCGAACCATTCAGCGTCTGATTCAGGATCCGCTGGCTATGCAGATTCTGGAAGGCAAGGTGCTCCCCGGCGATCACATTCGTGTGGATCGCGACGGGCAGAAGGATGCGATGCGCTTCGAACGCTCGAAGGCGAAACAACCGGCGGCTGCGGCTAGAGTCTAATGGAGTGAGGGGGGAAATCTGGAAACAGGCTTCCTCTCATCGTCTCTGCGCGGCGATAGACTTTGAGACATTGTGCGAATAATGTAGTGAGGGGACATCATGAGAGTTCTTCGAACGACATTCTTGCTTGTGGTGTTGACGCTCTTCTTGATGATGGTGGGCTCGTTTTTCGGCGGGCGCAACGGAATGACCATTGGGCTGGGGATTGCAGTTTGCACCAATGCGTTCGCCTATTTCTTCTCCGACAAGATTGCGCTGAAGTCGAGCGGAGCGCAGCCGATTACACGAGAGCAGTTGCCGAGGCTGTATGCGGTGATGGAACGGCTCGCGGCTAAGGCAAATATTCCAGTGCCGAAGTTGTACGTCGTGCCTGACGCAGCGCCGAATGCCTTTGCTACGGGAAGAAATCCACGCCACGCGTCAGTGGCGGTAACGCAGGGCCTGCTGGAATTGATGAATGACGAAGAATTGGAAGGCGTGATTGCCCACGAGCTATCGCATGTGCGCAACTACGATATTTTGATCAGTTCTGTCGCGGCAACGCTGGCGGGAGCAATCACGTGGATAGCGCATTGGGGTCCATGGCTCGGTGGGGGCGACGACGACGAACGGGATCGGGGCGGTGTAATTGTCAGCCTCGTGCTCATGATCCTCGCGCCCCTGGCCGCGATGCTTTTGCAGTTGGCCCTCTCGCGCCAGCGAGAGTATGCGGCGGACGCGACGGGAGCCAGGATGGTTGGCAACCAATTCGGACTCATGAGCGCCCTGCAAAAGCTGGGGGCATACAACAAACGAATCCCGACAACTGCTATTTCGCCTTCCACGTCGTCCCTTTGCATCGTGCAACCTCTCTTTGGTAGAGGCGGGTTCTCCTCACTCTTCAGCACTCACCCACCCTTGGAAGAACGGATCGAAGCGTTGCGGGAGATGACCGTAGTCCCCCAACGCTGAACGCTAAATTGGCATTTCCGCATAAAAGTTGTAATGGTCGAGTAATCTTTCCTCTCCAGGTTTAAACCGTTCAACATAGGGCTTTTCGCCATCCATCCAAACCATTGATTTCTAAGCGGTTAAAATCTAGCGGCTAAATTGCTATTTGGTGAATCAAATGCACTATGTTTAAGCGAGCTAGGCACCGGCGCGGGGCCACTGGGGGACCGCAGTCATGAGCTGTCGAGACACTATCCATTTGATTTGCTGGTACTTAGAGGGACGACTCTCTCCACCCGTGGCGAACGAGATTAAGCGGCACTTGGACTCGTGTTCCGATTGTCACATGGTGCTGGACGCGGCGATCAGCACATTGGACCATTATTTCACACCTTTAAAGAGCTCCGACGAAGAGCCGGCCCCCCAAGCAGCCTGATCCAGATTCCGTAAACTTTTGTCAACCAATAACTTACAGCAAAGCTGAACGTGTCTTTGCAGCTAAATTATCTTCGAGGCTCATCCGGCTTCCACGATTGCTGTACCCTTCATTTTCGCAGCAAAATTTACAACACCGTACACAACTACGTAATCTTTACTGGTACTAGTACTTATAAACCCATCCTGATGGACCCCGCATTGGGGGGTCAAATATATGCATCTACTTGGTTTACGGGAGCGCAGCGCAGCGCAGGTGCTTTGGCGTGAAGTGTGCACCTTTACCTGGTACGGGGGAAAAACCCCAAAGGAGAAGAAGTTTATGAGCGAGTTTCAGGAACCCTTGAACCACACCACGACCGGAACCCCACGTTGGGTGGGATTGGCGGTTGCAGTGTTGGGTGGAGTTTCGTTGCTCGGTTTAGGCGTGGCGTGGAGCGCGCTAAACCATGCGAATAGTATCGAGCAAACGACGCAAGCATCGGTGAAGCAAGCGAACGATGCGCTGAGCCAGCGGCTGGCGAAAGAAGATGACGTCAATCAGGCATTGCAGAGCGACTTGAAGGTGGTGACCGACAAGCTGAATTTGACGCAAGGTCAGCTGATCGCAGCGCGCAAACAGAATAAGAATGCGACGGCTGCCGTGGATCAGAAGGTGAACGGATTGGCGACGTCCGTAAAGGCCGAGCTTGCCACCAAGGCGAACGCAGAAGATGTAAACAAACTGAGCGGCGACGTTACGGGAGTGAAGGGCGACCTGGACGCGACCAAAAACAGCATACAAATGGCCCGCAGCGAAATGGGAACACTCATTGCGCGGAACCACGACGAAATCGATCAGCTCCGGCGGATGGGACAGCGCGACTACTTTGAGTTCACAGTGTCCCGCAAGGGTGGATCCCAAAAGGTCGGCAACATACAGGTCCAATTGAAAGACACAAACACGAAAAAGAATCAGTACACGATCAACGTCCTCGCAGACGACAAGAACTTTGAGAAGAAGAACCGGTCCGTGAACGAGCCGATTTTCTTCTACACCGGCGGAACTCGGGCGGCGCTTGAGTTGGTTGTCAACAAAGTGACAAAGACTACCGCGTCGGGCTACCTCAGCGTCCCCAAAGCGCAGGAGACGACGGCAGCCAGCAGCTCGAGCTCGGGTCAATAATACGAATCGAACGCCAACTGGGAGTTGAGCTTTTAAGAGAGTACAACCGGAGGGAGGGTTCCAGGGAACCCTCCCTCTTTTTTCGCAATGACCGCAAGAGCCCGCTGATTCCGTGTGATGAATGGAATCCATCTGGACGGGAGACGGTGGTTGTGACAACCTAATGGAACCCTGGCCAACCATCGGAAGTAGTGAATTTTCCTGAGGGGGAAAGCAATGAAAATACGATTTGCAGCAGCAATGGCAGCAACGCTCTTCGCGGCAGCTCTGACAATGGCAGCGGACGGCACATGGACAGGCTATATTTCAGACAGCAAGTGCGGTGCAAAGGGCGCCAACGATAAGGCGGGCGAGTGCACCACGAAATGCGTCAAGGAAGGCGCAAAATACGTGTTCGTCGATGACGCGGACAAGAAGGTCTACGTTGTGGACGCACAGGACAAAGTCGCAGCGCATGCCGGCCATCACGTCACGGTGAAGGGCACGGTAGAGGGCGACACGCTCAAATTGGAAAGCATCGAAATGGCAGCAGCAACCAGCAAGTAAGAGACCCTGGAAACTATGGTTTCGACGGGCGGGGCTTCGGCCCCGTCCGTTTTGTTTTTTGCCAGTTTTGTTTTTTGAAAGTGCGCCAGATTCCGCTACGATACAGCCTGTATATGACGACAACTCTATTGCGCGCCGGACGGGTGCTGACTCCAACCAGCGAAATTGCTGACGCAGGGATTCTGATTCGAGAGGGAGTGATAGAAGAGCTCGGCCTGCGCGAGGGAATGCGGCTTCCCGATGGCGCGGAGGAGATCTCCGCCACGGACAAAACTGCGATTCCCGGCTTTGTAGATGTGCATATCCACGGCGCCGGGGGCCACGACGTGATGGAAGGCAGCGCCGAAGCTCTCGCGGGAGTGACGAAGACCGTAGCGCGCCATGGGACGACTTCGTTCGTCGCAACCACGGTAACGGCAAGCCCCGAAGACACGGTTCGAAGCGTCGAAGGAATCGCGCGCTACATTTCACAACAACACGAAACCGACGCCGCGCGAGCGGAGGTGCTTGGAATCCATTTTGAAGGCCCCTTCCTCAGTCCAGAGAGACGCGGAGTGCATCCGCCGGAGTGGCTTAGGCTGCCTTCAGCGGAGCTGCTGGATAAATTTCTGCAGGCGGCTGCAGGAAACGCTCAGATACTGACGATTGCACCCGAGCTGCTCGGTGCCAAGCCTTGCATCGACGCGGCACGGAATGCTGGGATGGTCGTGGCAATGGGCCACACGGATGCGACATACGAGCAAGCCCGTGCGGCGATTGCACATGGGGTTCGGCATGCCGTGCATGTTTACAACGCGATGAGGCCCTTTTCGCACCGCGACAGCGGCGTCATTGGCGCGGTTCTCACTTCCCCGGAGGTGACTGCGGAGTTGATTGCAGACGGCGTACACGTGGAAGAGACGGCGATGAAGGTGTTGCTCCAGGCCAAGGGACCCGCTGGCATGATCCTGATCAGCGATGGCATCTCCGCAACGGGCATGCCGGACGGAAATTACATGCTCGGAAAATTGGAAGTGACTGTAAGCGGTGGGGTTTGCCGCAACTCGGAAGGAAAGTTGGCAGGCAGCACGCTGACTTTGGACAGGGCGCTGAGAAACATCGTCGCACTAGGGATACCGCTGGCGGATGCGGTGCGCATGCTGACCCTGAACCCCGCGACACTCCTGGGAATTGAATTCAAGAAGGGCGCCCTGCGGACAGGGGCGGATGCCGATATCGTGCTATTGGATGAAGAGTTGCAACTGGCAAATGTCTGGGTGCGTGGCGCGGCAGTAGATTAGGCGTGTCTAAGGACGGACGCTCCAAGGGAATCGGGGCGTTCTTGCAGAATAAGATCCGCACCGTGCCTAAGGATTTAGCGGGATCTTTAGTTCTTCTGCCAACTGCTCGGCGTCGAAGGGACTGCAGGAAAAATAACGTCCCCCGATTTCCAGCGTAGGGATTACGCGCTTGCCCTCGTTGGCCTTGGTGACAATTTCCTCCGCGGAAGGGTCTTCTTCGATATTCACTTCCCGAAATTCAACGCCGCGCTCTTTCAGGAAGGATTTTGCGCGGCGGCAGTCCGGGCACCAGGCAGTGGTGTACATCGTCAGGGTTTCCATCAACGGCTCCACTTGTGTTAGATGCGAGACAGAGGTCGCTAGACGCGGGGCGTTCCACAATGAACCGCAGGCATCAGCGAGTTTCGACAGGAGCGCCCCGATACTTGCGCGCGACTTGAATTCGAATGATTGCGCGCTGGAGCGCGATGAAGGCGCGGTCCCAATCTATATTTGTGTCACCCGAGGCCAAGTGATTCTCAGCACGCGCTTTCGCGGCTTCCGCGCGGGCAAGGTCAATTTCCGCCGCGCGCTCGGCGGTTTCCGCGAGGATAGTAACGCGGTCGCCCAAAACTTCTGCGAAACCCTGAATGATGGCGAGAACTCCGCTGGGATTTGCGCCGGCTCCGCGATAGCTCAACTCGCCGATTCCAAGCTCTGTCATCAACGGCGCGTGGCCCGGCAAAACGCCGAGTTCTCCTTCCGCGCCCGGCATCACCACCTCGACGACGCTTTCGCGCAGGAATTGCCGCTCTGGCGTGACGATGATCAGCTCGATGGAATCTGGAAGCATCTGCGTTACTATGCGCTCGCTTTCATTTTCTCAGCTTTCGCAAGGGCCTCATCAATCGTGCCCACCATGTAGAAGGCCTGTTCAGGAATGTCGTCATATTTGCCTTCGACGATTTCCTTGAAGCTACGCACGGTGTCAGCAATCTTGACGTATTTGCCTTCAAGGCCGGTGAACTGCGCGGCCACGAACATGGGCTGCGAAAGAAATTTTTCGATTTTGCGCGCGCGAGCAACCGTGCGCTTGTCTTCGTCCGAAAGCTCTTCGATACCGAGAATAGCGATGATGTCCTGCAGATCTTTGTAGCGCTGGAGAATCGACTTCACGCCACGGGCGACGGCGTAATGTTCCGCGCCGACGATGCGCGGATCGAGAATGCGCGAGTAACTGGCCAGCGGATCGACGGCGGGATAAATGCCGCGCTCGACGATCTGGCGGCTCAGGTTTGTTGTTGCGTCCAGGTGCGTAAACGTCGCGGCCGGGGCGGGGTCCGTATAATCGTCGGCGGGAACGTAAATGGCTTGCACGGAAGTGATCGAGCCGGACTTCGTGGAGGTGATGCGCTCCTGCAATTCGCCAATTTCTGTGTTGAGGTTTGGCTGGTAACCGACCGCGGAAGGCATACGGCCGAGGAGCGCGGAAACTTCCGAACCCGCCTGGACGAAACGGAAAATGTTGTCGATGAAAAGAAGAACGTCGAGATGCTCTTCGTCGCGGAAATATTCGGCGACAGTCAAACCGGTGAGGCCGACCCGGAGGCGCGCGCCGGGCGGCTCGGTCATTTGGCCGTAGATCAAAGCAGCTCGGGACTTCTCCGAATTGCCGGGAACAACCACGCCGGCTTCCTGGAACTCCAGCCAAAGGTCGTTTCCTTCACGGGTACGCTCGCCGACGCCTGCGAAAACGGACACGCCGCCGTGCTGCATCGCAACGTTGTTGATCAATTCCTGAATAAGAACCGTTTTACCGACGCCAGCACCGCCAAACAACCCGATTTTTCCGCCCTTCAAAAATGGTTGAATCAGGTCGATGACCTTGATGCCGGTCTCAAACATTTCGAGCGTCGTGGACTGATCGGAGAGCAGCGGCGCCGGGCGGTGAATAGGGTAGTTCGTCTTGCTCGTCAGCGGCCCAAGCTGATCCACGGGCTTGCCGAGCACGTTCATCACTCGGCCAAGCGTAGGACGCCCCACGGGAACGGTAATGCCCGCGCCGGTGTCGTAGGCTTTCATGCCACGAACCAGGCCTTCTGTCGGTTCCATGGCCACCGCGCGCACGCGACCTTCGCCGAGGTGCTGCTGCACCTCGGCGGTGACGTCAATGGGTTCGGGAATGTTAAATCCTTCGCTCGTGATTCGAACCGCGTTGTATATAGAGGGCAAATGCCCCGCTTCAAATTGGACGTCGAGCACAGGTCCAATGACCTGCACGATGTGTCCGACGGCTGCGTATTTCTCTGCCATGCCTTCTCCTACGCGGTGGACGATGCCCCGCTGACAATCTCAATAATCTCTTTCGTGATGGCCGCCTGGCGCACCTTGTTCATGTGCAGTGTGAGCGCCTCGATGACGTCGCCCGCGTTTTTCGTTGCGGATTCCATGGCAGTCATGCGGGCGGCGTGCTCTGCCGCGGAGGATTCCAGCATGGCGCGGAGAATCTGCGTCTCTATGTAGCGCGGCAGCAGCTTATCGAGCAATTGTTCCTTGGGCTGCTCGTAAATATAATCCACCTGCGCCGAGGCCTTTTCGGAGGCCGATTCTTCCTCGTCACTCATCGGTTCTACAGGCAGAAGCTTTTCCTGAACCAGGTTTGGCGTCATCACCGTCTTGAATTCGCTGAAGACGATGTACACCGAATCTACTTCTTCCCTGGTGTAAAGGTCAGTCACCACGGTGGCGATGTCACGCGCGGTTCCAAAATTGACACGCGCAAGCACGTTGATGTACTCGGCGGCGAAAGAAAATCCCGCCTTCTTCAGCGCATCCCGGCCCTTCTTACCGACGGGAATCACAGAGACCTTTTTGCCTTTAATGGCGCGATATAGTTCATTCGCTTTGCGCAATATATTGGAATTGAACGCACCCGCGAGGCCGCGTTCACCCGTTAGGACAATGACAAGAATTTTCTCTTCCGGCCTGTGCGCCAGCAGCGGATGCTCCGGCTGATCGATGCGCGACATGATACTGCGCAGCACGCGCGCGAGTTCCTTGGAGTAGGGCCGCGCAGCCAACGCCGCTTCTTGCGCGCGGCGCAAACGAGCCGCCGCGACAAACTTCATCGCGCGGGTAATCTGCTGGGTGTTCTTAACCGAGCGGATGCGGCGCCGGAAATCGAGAAGTGTGGGCATGGTCGTTCGTTACAGTCGCGCCATCAATTCGTAGCCACAGCCACAGCGGCCGTGAAGCGCTCCTTGAAACCATCGATGGCTGTTTTGATTTCGGCCTTGATACCGTCGTCGAGAGCTTTTTTCGTTGCGATATTCTTTAGCACCGAGGGATAGTTTGTCTCGGCGAATTGCAGGAATTCCCGCTCGAAGCGGCGAACTTCCGGGACGGGCACACTGTCCATTGCGCCGCTCGTCGCCACGTAAATGCTGAGCACCTGTTTTTCGATGGAGAGCGGCGCGTACTGATCCTGCTTCAAGATTTCGGTGAGGCGCTGGCCGCGCGCGAGCTGCGCTTGCGTAACTTTGTCGAGCTGATCGGAGCCGAACTGCGCGAAAGCGGCGAGTTCGCGGTACTGCGCCATGTCCAGGCGCAGAGTGCCGGCGACCTGCCTCATGGCCTTGACCTGCGCGTTGCCGCCGACGCGGCTCACGCTGATGCCGACGTTGATGGCGGGCCGAATACCGGCGTTGAAGAGGTCAGCTTCGAGGTATATCTGGCCGTCGGTGATGGAAATTACGTTTGTCGGAATGTACGCGGAGACGTCGCCGGCCTGCGTTTCAATTACCGGAAGCGCAGTTAATGAGCCGGCCCCGAGCTTGTCGTTGAGCTTTGCAGCCCGCTCGAGCAGGCGCGAGTGTAGATAAAACACGTCGCCGGGGAAAGCTTCGCGGCCGGGCGGGCGGCGCAACAACAAAGAAATTTCGCGATATGCTTGCGCGTGCTTCGAGAGATCGTCGTAAAAAGTGACGGCGTGTCGCTTGTTGTCTCGAAAATATTCGCCCATGGCGCACGCGGCATAAGGCGCGATGTATTGCAGCGAAGCGGGTTCCGCGGCGCTGGACGCGACGATAATGGTGTAGTCCATTGCGCCGGCGTCGGTGAGCGTCTTCACGACCTGAGCAATCGTTGAGCGTTTCTGCCCAATGCCGCAGTAAATGCAAATAACGTCGCCGCCCTTTTGATTGATGATGGTGTCAAGGATGACAGCGGTCTTGCCGGTCTGGCGGTCGCCGATGATCAGCTCGCGCTGGCCGCGGCCGATGGGGATCATGGCGTCAATGGCCTTGATACCTGTCTGCAGCGGCTCGCGCACAGGTTGACGATCGAGGACGCCGGGAGCGATGCGTTCGAGCGGGTTGCGCTGCTTCGAAACGATGGGACCTTTTCCGTCAAGCGGTTCGCCGAGCGGATTCACCACGCGCCCGACCAGCGATTCGCCCACGGGTACCGACATAATTGTGTTCGTGCGCTTGACGACGTCGCCCTCTTTCAATTCAGAAGACTCGCCAAGAAGCACTACACCGACTTCTTCCTCTTCGAGGTTGAGCGCGATACCGAAAATGTTCTTCGGGAATGCCAGCATTTCGCCCGCCATGACCTTTTCCAGCCCATGGACGCGCGCGATTCCGTCACCGACGCTGATGATCGCGCCGACTTCATCGACGGAAACGGTCTGCTCGTAGTTCTCGATCTGCTCGCGCAGAATCTTGCTGATTTCGTCTGCCTTGATGTTCGCCATGCCTGCTCCTGACTTCTGTTCCGCTATTCCGCAACGAGACGCGCGCGCATTTCATTCAAGCTATTGCGCACCGAGCCGTCATAAATCGTGTCGCCCACGCGTACAACTGCGCCGCCCAGCAGCGCCGGGTCGAGCGAATACTTTGCCTGGATTTTCTTGCCGGTAAGACGTTCCAGTGTTTGCGCAAAGCGTTTTTTTTGCGCCGCGCTCAGTTCGACCGCGGAGGAGATCTCCGCCTCGGCAATTCCCTGCCGTTGCCGGACCACACCCTGAAAAGCAGCGACGATTTCCGGCAGGCTGTGGGTGCGTTGGTGATCCGCGATGACAAAAAGAAAATTGCGAATGATTTTGCTCGCCCCGATGCGCGCCGAGATTTTTTCGATGACCCCGTGCTTCGCATCGCGCGGCACGGCGGGACTAGTCAGAAAATTCCGTAGCTCTGGAGAACCGCCAAAGGCGGCGGCAAAATCATCCAACTGCTTTAGAACCGGATCGGCTGCGCCTTGAGCCAGCGCGACGTCCGCGAGCGCGTTGGCATACTGGAGGCTGGCGGACTTCAATTCGGCCTCCCCTCGAGACTCTTCACAAACGAATCCACAAAACTTTCCTGCGCCGATGGCGTGAGCTGCTTGGCGAGAAGAGTTTCGGCGCCGTCGACGGCCAGCGATGCGGCCAGAGCTTTTAATTCCAGGCGCGCGGCGCGCTCCGCGGCTTCGATTTCCGCCTGAGCTGCGACGCCAACTTTCTTCGCGTCGCTTTGCGCTAGCGCGCGGATGCGTTCGCCCTCTTCGGCAGCTTCGCGTTTTGCCGTGACCTCGAGAGCTGCGATTTCCTGCTTCAGATTCGCCAGCTTGGCCTCTGCTTCGCGGACCTGGCGTTCCGCTTCTTCTCTAGCTGCGGTCGCTTTGGTGATGGCTGAACTGATCTTATCGGCGTTTCCCCGGAACCATGGGGGCAACTTCTTCGCAAACAGCCATACCAGCACCGCGGCGACGATCCCGAAATTGATCCACTTGAAGATTTCGTTGGCGCGTTCGGTCGCCGCATTGCCACCTTCTTCGGCTGCGTGGGCGTTGAACGCGACACAAAAAAAGAGAAGCAACAAACTCGTCACAATTTGCAACCGCTGGTTTTGCCTCATCGGGCCTCACTCGCAGGGCTTCCGGGACGCGTCGGCGTTTGCAGGATGCGCCGCGCAATTTCGGCGGAAAGTTGTGCGACGGTAGCGTCTATTTCGCGGCGTGCCGTAGCAACTTCGCCGGAGATGCGCTCTTTCGCGCTGGCAACCTGCGCCGTGGCCGCAACGCGCGCCTCTTTGATCACCGCCGTGCGTTCATCAAGGAGCTTCTTCCGGGCAGCTTCCTGCTCCGCATAGACTTGCGTGCGCGCCTGCTTGAGGGCGTCCTGGTACTGCTTGGCCTTCTCGATGGCAGCAGCCTGAGCCTGCTCTGCGGCTTTCTGGGCGCCCACCGTCCGGGCATCTCGCTCGGCCATGGCCGCCAGCAGCGGCTTAAAGAAAATCGCCCGCAAGATGATGTAAAAAAGGAGGATGATCAGGACTGTGGGCACAGCCTGAAGGAAGAGTTCTCCCAGTTGGTGAACAATTTCTTGCATTGAGTTGTGTAGCCTAAAACTCGCTTTGGGGCCACGGACCGGCCACCAGATTGGCAGCCGCGCCGTGCTCCCCTACCCGGGAAGGGGCATAACGGTGGGCCTGACGCTGCCTATGTGAACAGTATTTTATAGCATCCACTGCTGGTTTGCGTCAACGTGGAGCGGGAGTGCCAGTTTCGCTGGATTTGGCTATATTCGCTGCGTTCGCGGCTGCGGAGACTTCGCGAATGGCGGCCACGATCGCGTCCGGCCGCTCAAACGGGATCATATGATCGCTATCGGGGATCATGATCCGCTTGCCACGCGTTGAAAGCTGAGCCTCTTTCACCTGCAGCTCATTGACCCAGATAACGCGGAAGTCGTCGAAGTCCTTCTTGGAAAGCCCCTCGGGCAACTGCGCTGGAGGCACATCCTTGCCGGCTGTCAGAACGACTAGCGGCTTGTCGCCCAGATTGCCGGATGTCCGAACTTCGTTAGCGCTTTCTGAAAATGAGCCCATTTCGGAAACGGTCGCGTCAACGAACTTGGGTTGAAGTTGCAGATAGCGCATTTCCTCGCCAAACTCCTTTGAAACGCCGGGACTCTCCGCCTGATTGCGCTGAGTGAAGCGCGCAACGCCGAATCGGATCAGGAGCGGAGCCAGCAGTTTCTGCCGTTTGAGCTGCTCGTTGGCCTTTTTCATGTACGTTTGAAACGCAGTCGGCATGCGTTCGTTTTGGTCTTCGTGCGATGCATCTACCAGAACCATGCCCACAACTTCGCCGGGGTACTGCCCGTTATAAACGCGGACGTTGTAGCCGCCGAAGGAATGACCAACCAAAATGTACGGCCCTTTTTCATTCGCCGCCTCGAGGAGAGCGTGCAGCTCCTTCACGATCTGCGCGCTAGTGCGCGGAATAGAGCTCGAACCGCTCCAGCCATAACCCGCACGGTCATACGAACAAACCCGAGTGAATTTCGCGACTTCTGTTTCCACTGGATTCCAGCCGATCGCGGGAACACCCAAGCCGCTGTCCAAAACAACTGTGGGACTGCCTTGTCCCCGGCAATCGATACTTAGAGTCAAATTTGAAAAGGCCGGACCGAGTGAAACTGGTTTGCCTTGTTGAGGGAATCTGCGCGCGTCCGCCATGTTTCCGAGAGCCTGGTAGCACGCACCCACGACGGCCGCCAGAACGACCAGGACAAGCAAGGCAAGCAGCCCACGGCGCAGCCAGCGCTTGAATCGCCCGGGACGGCGCGGTACGGTCGTTGCAGTCTCGTTTGCCAAAGAATTCTCCTTATGTCTAGCGTTCCATGCGGTTTCGATGCCCGGATATTAGTCTTCAAGGTGAGAAGCGTCAATGCGCTGGAGCTGAGGCTGGTTTCAGCGCGATCTACCCGTCAGTCCAGCCAATCATTCAGCGCGGTTGCGCGCGGCAGAAGGGCGAGAGCGCCGAGCTCGCGAAAACGCGCGGCCCGTTTGCGCTGCCCGTATGCACCGGACGGCAAGATCGCCATGAAAGGCACGTGCGCATCGCGGGCGGCGAGGGCGTCGTCGATATTATCGCCAACGTAGAGCGCCGTGGCGGGATCTCGCCGGCCAAGTATTTTCAGCAAGCCATCAGGATGAGGCTTCTTGCGCTTGACGTCGTCCATGGTGATGACGGTGCGAAAATGCCGCGTGGCCGGCCAGCGCTCAAACGTGTACGAGAATTCGTTGCGCGTTCGCCCGGTGAAAAGATCGACCTCAAAGCGCTGCGCCCAGCGCTTTATTTGCCGGGGCGTGATCAGGAGCTTTTCTTTGCGAACGTTGCCGGGCTTGCCGTTCTTGCCCCAGTAGAACTGCTGGAAGGCCACGCGAGCCTCCTCGTACGTTGTAGGGCGCCCCAGCGCAGTGGCCCAGTTCGAGACCATGCTCCAATCATCGTTGTTGCCGGGCTTGCTTTTCCATTTGTGCAATTCGGGCCAGGTAACGCGTTTGCCCGTAAGGAAACGCATCGTTTCGAGAGCGGAGAGCCAGAACGACAGGCGCACGTCCACCAGCACGCCGTCGACATCGAAGATCAAAATTTTAGTGGGCGAGCTCTTTTTCGCAAGGGTCACGCAAATATTGGAGCAGAAAGAGCAGAGCGTGGCAACCAACGGCCAGGAATGCTCGGAGAGCTCAGCTCAGCTCCGTTCACTTGCGGTCCCCTAATCCAAAAGAACAAGGTCTGGAGCTACTGAGATGGCGGCTCCGCAGCGGCCGAGGCGTTATCCGCCGGGGGCTTCTGCATATCTTTCTTCTTGTTCTCCAGGCTCTTCAACTCATTGCGCGTGTCGGCAAGAATTTGCGTCCGCTCTTCGAGCAGTTTGGTCAGCCGGTCCTTTTGGTCCGCGGGAGCTTCAGCGATCTGCCTTCTTAATTTATCGAGACCTTCTTGCTGGGCCTGGATGTCCCGGTTCTCCCAAGCGATAGACTTGTCCGCATCCTCGACCGTTTTTGGATTCGTGAATGCGAAAGTGCGCGTGACCTTGGGTTGCTGCGAATCCGCAGTTTGGTTGGCCGCAGCGGGCTGCTCGGATGCACCGGACTGAACAGTCTGGTCCTGCTTCGTGGGGGCAGGCGCGGGGACAGATCCGAGATCATCGTTCGTCCACACCTTTTGCGTCTTTGGCGGCTGCTTGCGCTGCTTCGCGCTTTTTTGTGAATCACTTTGGGCCACAGCTGCGGAAGAAAGCCCCAGCGCCGTCGCGGAGGCCAGAATTGCACTAATGACAATCGTATTTTTCATTTTCATTTTCCGGTCCTGAATCCTTAGAAGTGTAATTCCCTGAAAGAAAGCACCTGATACGTAGGCGGCTGATTCGCCTGATTGACCCAGCAACTGTTGTAGTAAATGCCGTTTCCACCACCACCGGAGATATCGAAACCGACGTTTCCAAGAGCGGCCAACTCATTGCCGGCAAGATCTCTCGTGGTGGCAGTGTAAATGGCGCCGTCAAACTCGTTGTTACCGCCGCCACTGCCGGCAAATGTCGTCGTGCCCTGTCCGATGACTAGCACGATACCTGCCCACCCCGTGTTTCCGGTGTAGGAGAAGTTGCCTGTAACGACGATAAGCCCATAACCGGTGAAGTTGCCGGACATGCTGAAATCGCCATTCACGACAATCGTCATCGGATTCGTCGCGGACATTCCGGCGGGCAAGTTGGATGGGGTCGCATTGCCGTTGTACACGAAATCCGCGTTATTCGAGATGGTCTGGACCAGTTTGTCCAGGCTAGCCGGCGATTGCAGAGTGCTGTTGAGCGATGCGGCGACGTTACTCACGCTGGGACTTGCCACGCCGCCGCCCGTATAGTGGGTTGGGCGCGGGATGCCCGCGTCGACGTTCGTCACGTTGGTCGCTCCGGTAGTGCCAATAGCCGGCAGCGATACTCCGCTAGGCGCGCAGCCGGCAACGGGGGGCGGATTGCCGGACCCGTCTTGTCCGTTGACGAAATATTGATTCGAGTTTGCTCCGCTGAAGGCGATGGAATTGCCGGCCAGCGTCAGCGCCGATGGAAAATTGAGAGGATAAGAGACGGGTGCAACGACGTACTGCAGGATTTTCTGCGTGCCGTTCGGCAACACCGCCAGCGTGGTGACTTCCAGCGCTTGCTGTGCGTTGGGAGTGAGGGCGAGGTTGGGGACGAGTCCCGCCATCGGAGGAACGATAAGACTGGGCTTAGGAACGGCAAGCAAAGTCACGTGTGTCGGGTCGTAGTATAAAGGGGCGGTATTATCTAACACCAGGTCGTTGTTAACGTCCGTCTGGATGGACCGCTCCGTAGCCGGTGTAATGCGCACCCACTTGAACTGCGGCCCGTAGTAAGTGGTTCCGCCAGAAACAACCGTGGAAACTGAAGCGATCGTCTGTATGTTCCCGGCAACGGGAGCCGCACCATACTCCACCGCGTACTCGTTGTCTGGATAAGCTGCCAGCAAAGTCGCCGCGGTTTCGCCCGCCCCGGGATTCAGGACGTAACGAACCTGGCCGATGTTTAGGGGCCCTGCCGTCGGTAAGAAAGTGGCAACCGTATTGTTGAAGTAGTCGGCGTTCTTCTTGAGCATCCGGCCGCGTGCTTCCTCCAACCCTGCCGTGCCAGCAAGATAGGCGCTCGCCGAAGACCGGTAGTTGCCCTCGAGCGCGCTCTCGCCTCCGGAGCCTATGATTAGCGAAACCGCAATGACGCTGATGAGCATCAAGACGAAAATCGCGACGAGCAGTGCGACTCCAGATTCCGGTCGTTTGCGGCGGCTAATGTGATTGGATTTCATGGTTTTCTCCATACTCTTACTGTTACTGGTTCGGATTAAGCCGGTGCCCGCGCCCGTTCAACTCCACCAGGCGCCACTTTTTCGTTTGGATGTCCGGCTCCGGTGACATGACGATGAGCGTAATTTCGACGTCGCGAACGTTCGAGGGCGAATTGCTGGCGCCGGCATTCTGGCAAAGCACCGTGCCCGCTGGTGAATCACAATTGAATTGGAAAATGGGCTGCGCGACTCCTCCGGGGAACATCCCAGGATAGCTCGCTTGAAATGTAGCAATTTGCGCGGCCGGAGCGTTGTTCATTACGTTCGTCACGTAAGGGAGCATGACGCCCGCGGCATTGGTGGCTGTCACCGGGTCAGTCCCGACCGTCTTGGCCACAGTGCCGCGGAAGAGCGTGGTGCCCACTAATTGATAACGAGTCCACCTCACGCCCGCACCGTCGTTGTCGTCTCCCTCAAAGATCACATCAAAATCGCTTGGCGTCACGCACGTGCCGCCACCGGCCGTGCCGATGAGGCAAGGCGCCGCAGTGTAGCCGGGCATCCAGCCCAGCGGCCCGATCGCAAAGAGATTTGCGGCCGGTGTTACTGCGAAATGGTTCTGCGGTGGGTATCCCGCGTCACCGGCATCACGAACAATCTGGTCCAGTCCGATCCGGGCTTCCTGGAAAGTGCCGAGAAGCTGCGACTCGGTGCGGAACTGTTTCTGGGAATTCCCAAGCAGGCTAAATATGGCGGTGCTGATGACGACAAAAATGGCCACCGAAACCATCAGCTCCACCATCGTAAAACCTGATTGACTCTTCTGCTTAGTCGCGAGCGTCATTTTTCCACCATGGTATCGAGGTTCACGGGTAAGAAAGGAATGTTGCCGCCCCTCCGGCGTACGCCGACAATGAATCGCCTGCCGGTTGCAGTTACGCCGTTTGAGTACGTAATCACCGCCCAGCGAACGTCGTAAGGCAACTTAAACGGATCGTTGGGATCCGTGTAATTGAAGCTGTAGTTCGCAACGGCCGCCACCGCGAAGTTGATCACCGGCCTGTTGTTGAACATTACAACCGGGCTGCCGACGGGCACTTTCGGCGTCGTGGGATCTCCCAGATTGCAGTTGGCAGCCGGGGGGCAAAGAACCCCTTGCGGGTCGCTGAACGTCGCTGCGGACATGGGCTGATCCACCATTTCGTCCAGTTCCCGCTGGGCGAACACCAACGCCGTGGAATCGTCGCGATTGCCGGCATTCATACGGATGGACATCGGAATGAGCTGCGCCACTCCTACGACGCCCACCACCATCACAACTGTGGCAATCAACGTCTCGATCATGGTGAAGCCACTCTGTCTGTTCCGCTGCTTTCTGAATATCGCTTGCATACTCATCCTCTCTTGCCGCCGTTAGCTAACTCGCAGCCAATTGCCGCCGCTGTCGCATGACCAAACCTGAATCGAACCCGTGGGAAGCACGACGATGGCTCGATAGCCCA
>Ga0210402_10002493_pt1 | contig 17899 bp, 13 predicted proteins | sample IncBWC7MmetaG_FD_161055 | JGI IMG/M metagenome (GOLD analysis project Ga0210402, IMG submission 161055) | Forest soil microbial communities from Barre Woods Harvard Forest LTER site, Petersham, Massachusetts, United States - Inc-BW-C-7-M | ecosystem: Environmental > Terrestrial > Soil >... | reverse complement strand
AAATTGCGCATAAAAGGGGCCAGGGACGATGGTCGTCCCTGGCTTTTTTCCAGCGGCAAGCGCCGCAAAAACGCAATGCGCGGTCGTTAGAACTTGTAGTTGATACCGGTCGAGAAACCAATTTCCCGGCAACCGCCCCAGGTCGTGTTTCCGGCGCTGGTGTAGTCGATCACAGGCGTATTGGTGCCGTCGTGGCAGTCGGTGGTCAAGCCTCGGCCGCCGGCACCCAGGTCGTAGTGCGCGTTGCCCTTGTTGACCGTCTCGGCTGCATCGAGATACCAGTACACATTCTTGTCGAAGCGATGCTTCCACGCGACGGTGTACATATTGGCCGAATCATCCGTGCTGTTCGGATTGAAGTTGTGCTGCCCGCCCGGATCGCCGGGAGTCCGCCCCGCGTGCGCCCAGCCCACGCTGACGTTGTCCTTGCTGAAAATATCCTGCGAGGCCGCGAACCATATGCCGTTTCGTTGCCGTTCGTTCTGGAATTCCAGATCCTGCGGCAGACTGCGATGCAAGTACTCGTAAATGCCGCTCAGGGCCAGCCCGAACGGAAACGTGTACTGCACGCCGGCTTTGAACGCTGTTTCGTTGGCAATGTCGTTCAAGTAAGGCGGCGAGGCGCCGGCCCCGAAGCTGGTCGGGAACTCCGCCGACAGCGCGGCGAAGGTCGCGAAATCGAGCAGCGGAGAACCGATCGAATCCAAGTAACCGTAGATAGGATGGTTGGAACCGATGCCGTCGCTGTTGCGATTCACGTTGTGGTGCCACTCATAGGCCACCGTCGCATAGATCGGGCCGGTCTCAAATTTCAGATCGACGCTGAACGCATCGTCGAAGCCGCCGTCATCGCAATTGAGCAGCAAATTGCCGCTGCCGGGTTCGTTGCCGCCGTTGCAGTCCGGCGAACCGGAGGATTGCACCACGTTGTTATAGGTGCGGTTCTGTCCCGGCGAGAGCAACACATCGAAGCTGAACACGTTGCCTAACTTCGGTGACTCGTACCAAATCGAGTGCTCGAGGCGCGTGCCGAACTCGACCCGGTTGTCGCCGCCGGTATTGCCCATCACCACGGCGTAGTCGCCCAGCATGCCGGAGAACGGATTCATGCGGTCGGTCGATTTCTTGTATGGCGAGTACGTGGTGCCGACTTTCACCTTGCCCCACTCGCTGCCCGCGAATCCGAGGAAGGTATCGCCGTAGCCGATGCCGCCTTTCACGACGTTCGCTTGCTGATACTGCGAGGTGTTGAGGCCGGGCGCTGAAGTAATCGATGGCGCCGTCTCGATTTGATAGATGAGCTCCAGGTCGGTGCCCTCGAACTTGTGCGAACCCCGGTAGCCTAAGCTGCTCTTGTTGGTGGAAAAGGCCGGCATGTAGCCGACGCGGCCCACCGGGCCGGCGCCACCGCCTTTCGGACTGGCGCCTCTCACGTATCCCGAGTTCGGATTGGTGGGATCGACCAGTGAATACGGGTAGGCAACAAAGCCATTCATGCCCTTGGTCGTATCATCGAATGACACGTCCAACGTGCCATAGAATCCGCTCAGGATTTTGTGAAGGAGCGGTTCCTTTTCTTCGAATTTCACCACGGGCGCGGCTGCGACCGGGGGCGGCGGCGCGGGTTGCGGCACGGTTACCACGGCAGGCGGCGGCGTTGCCGCTTGTTGTTTCGACAGCGCTTCGACTTGCTTCTGCAACGCGTCCATACGCTGCATCATCTGCCGCATTTGTTCCTTGAGCGCCTTGTTTTCTTGCGCATCATCGGCCAAGGCGCTGCCCTGGACGAAGATATTAGCGGCGCATGCTGCCAGGGCAATCAGCATAGGCCTCGCCAGTCTTAGATTTAGCATCTTATGATCCTCATAAAGGTCGATTGATCGAATCGATGATCTAGGAATCCACTCCCAACTGATGAATCGTGAATCCACCTCCCGTGCAGCGGATGGCTGGCTTGTTTGGAATTCGCAACGCCATTCGGGCGCGCGGAGGTGATCGAGCAATTGAATATGCAAAACGCGGTCGCGCTTTGTCGGATCCCCATTACCCACCCCCTTTTCAGAGCCAAATCAACCAGACGGAGTGCCACACCGCTTCAGGTAGTTTTCGTGGTATACAGTATATGATTGCCTTTGCGAAACAAAGTGTTTTATTTGCAACACAATGACATTTCTCGAAGGCTTTGTACCTTGAGAGGCAATCCGGTGATGTGACCGAAGTTATGTTTCCAACGCAGCGCGGCTCTTGGCGAAATGCCGGGCGCGCATGGGCTTCAACACGAACAGCGCGAGCAGCGCCGCCACAACATTGAACGTCATCGCCACGGTGAACACGGCGCCCCAGCCGTGGGATTTCGCGATGATGGCCGCGATCGGCACCAGCAACGAGCCCGCGCCCTTGGCGGTATAGAGCATGCCGTTATTGGCCGCCGCGAACTTGGATCCAAACGTGTCGCCCTGAGTCGCGGGAAAAAGGCTGAATATCTCGCCGTACACGCCGAAATACAGTGCCGTTACCAGCACGAAAGTGACCGGGTTCGATCCGGAGCGGCTCAAGGTGAACAGCGCAGCGGCGCCGATCAAGAACGCCAACGCCATGGTGTACTCACGGCCGATTTGATCGGACAGCCAACCGAAGAAGGGTCTTCCGATGCCGTCGAAAATCCGGTTCAAAAAGAGCGCGAAGCCGAGCGCGGGCATGACCATGCCGAACAGATCAACCGGGCTCTTGCTGATTTTGAAATCTTCGGCGATCGGCGCCATGGATGCCGCCATGGTCAGCCCGCCGGAAGCGATCAACACGAACATCAGGTACATGACGTAGAACACGGGGCTCTGCAAAACATCGAGGGGGGTGTAGCCGTGGGCGGTCTGATTGGGCTTGACCACGGCGGTTGCAATCTGCGGCGGCGGCACCAACAGCAGCCACGACAGCACGAACACAATACCGCCTTGAATCAGGCCGAACACCAAGAATGCCTGCTCGTAGCCCGATGCTTCAATCATGGCCCTGATCGGCCCGACGGTCAGCGCCGCGCCCGCGCCGAAGCCGGATGCGGTGATGCCGGCGGCCAGTCCGCGCCGGCCGGGAAACCATTTGAGCGCGTTGCCGACGCAGGTGCCATAGACGCAGCCCGTGCCGATGCCGCCGATCGCCGCGGCGAAGTACAGCAGCGGCAAGGACCCCGCAACGGAATTCAAGACCCAAGCGCAGGCAACCAATATTCCGCCCGCCATGACCACCCAACGCGGGCCGAACCGATCGACCATGTACCCCTCGACCGGGATGAGCCAGGTCTCGAGCAGTACGAAAAGACTGAATGCCACTTGTATCGCAGCACGCCCCCAGTGGAACTTCGCGTCAATCGGATTGACGAATAACGTCCAGCCGTACTGCAGATTCGCCACCGCGGCCATGCAGACCACGCCGATAGCGAGTTGTATCCAAGGATTCGCGAACGGTGATTTCGAGGCTTCGTTGCCGGCCATTATTGTAGCTCTCCCCTCTGGTACGCTGCACCGCCGTACTCTGCATGGCAAAGTTGCGGGAAGTCAAGACGGGCGGGCTGTAACGAAGCGCTGCGCCAGCGCCGGCAGGACAAATAGATTCAGCAACGTCGAGGAGAACAAGCCGCCCAGTACGGCGATGGCCATGGGTCCTTCGATTTCCTGACCCGGTTGGTTGATACCGACAGCCAGGGGCGCCAACCCCAAAGCAGTGACCACGGCAGTCATTAAAATCGGCACGAAGCGCTCATTCGCGCCGCGCAGCACCAGCTCCGTGTTCCATTGGGCGCCTTCAACTTCCACCAAATGTTCGTAGTGCGCCAGCTGCAATATTGCATTTCGCGCACTGATGCCGAAGACGGTGATCAAGCCCAGCACTGATCCCAAAGAAATGCCGATTCCGGTTGCGGCGATCGCCATGACGCTGCCAATTACGCAAAACGGCAGATTCGCCAGGACCAACCAACTGTTTGCGCGCCAGTGAAACGACACGAACAAGACGATCACGATCAGGGCGAGCGCCAGAGCGGAATACAGAATCAGCTCGAACCGAGTTTGCGCCTCGGCCTCGGCCGCGCCGGTAAACTGGGTGAATACACCGCGTGGCAGTACCACGGAGCGAGCGATTGCCTGCTGCGCTTGCTGCACGACGTGCTGCAGCGAGCCCTTTCCCACGTTGAAAGTCACGCTGATCCGCCTTTGGCCGCCGTCGTGCTCGATGCTGTACCGGTCCTGGCCCAGCGATATGCGCGCGATCTGCGACAGCGGTACCGGGCCCGTGGGGCTCGCGATCATCAATTTCGCCAACTGAGTCGGCTGATGGCGCAATTGATCCGGCAACAGCAGCACGACATCGACGGTGCGCGTGGCTTGAAAGGTCTGGCCGACCAAAGCGCCTGCATAGGCCGTCTCAATCGTCTCCAGCACGTCTTGAGCTTTGAGCCCGGCTGCCGCCATCGCTTGCGGCAACGGCTCGACGGCGATCACGGGTGTGCCGCCCTGGCGCTTGAACTGCAAATCGACTATCCCAGGAATCTTGCCGAGCACCGCGACTATCTTGCCGGCGGTCGACTCGAGCGCATCCAAGTCGTCGCCGAAAACCTTGACGGCAACCTGCGCCGTTTCGCCGCTCAAACTCTCGCTGATGCGATCCCCAAGGAAAGTCACCACCTCGCTTTGCAGACCGGGATACCCTGACAGAATTCTCCGCAGTTCCTCTTCGGCATCGTGCTGATCGACTTTTGAATTCTCCTTGAGCTCGACGTGGAATTCGCTACGGTGCGGTCCCCAGGTATCCTCCCCCAGTTCAGCCCGGCCCACTTGCTGTTCAATGCTTTGAACATAGGGCAGCGCCAGGACCTCGGCGCTGACTCGTTTGCCCATTTCCAGCATGGTCTCCAAGGAAGTCCCGGTCACGGCACTCGATACTTGCAGCACGAAGTGCCCTTCCCGAAACTCGGGCATAAAAGTGCCGCCGAGAAATGGCAGTGCAGCGACCGCCGCGATGACCAGTCCGATCAGAATCGCGACCACGACCCGGAAGTGATCCGCCACGGTGTGCACCGCGGCGCGTTGCCAGCTCTTGAGGCGCACCAGCCAGGCCGCTTCGGCGCGCGCGTCATGCCGCCGCAGCAACAACGCACACAGCGCGGGCGTGGACGTGAGCGCGACAAGCAGCGACGCGACAACGGCGAAAATGAACGCCAATGCCAAAGGACCCACAAAGTGGCCCTGGACGCTCGAGGTGAACAACTCCGGCAGAAACACCGCGACGACCACCACGGTCGCATAAATAACGGGGCCGCGAACTTCCAGCGACGCGTCCCGCACCACGTCCAATCTCGGCTTGGGATCGGCCAAGCGGCCGTTTTCGCGCAAACGGCGCAGGATATTTTCGATCCCAATGATGGCATCATCGACCAGCACGCCCAGGGCGACCGCAAACCCGCCGAGGGTCATCGTGTTGAGCGTGAACCCCATTCGATCGAGCACCGCGATCGCAGCCAGCAGCGACAAGGGGATGGCCGTAAAAGCAATGAGCGCCGCGCGCGCATCGCGCAGAAACAAATACAACACGGCCAGAATGAGAACGGCCGCAATCGCCAGGGAATCCTTGAGGTTTCCCAGCGCGCGTTCGATGAAATTGGCGGGGCGATGCAGCGCAGGATACAGCGTGATGCCCTGCGATTTCAAAGTCGGCGCCAATTCGTTCAGCGCTTTTTCGACCGCCAGAGTCGCGGCCAGCGTATTGGCGCCGTACTGGCTTGCCAGCGACATCATCACGCCGGGCTTGCCCATGACCAGCGCATCGCCGAACTTGAGCGCGGGTGCGACCTTCACCTGCGCAAGTTCGCGCAGCAGTATCGGAGTGCCGTTGCGCTGGGTAACGACGGCCGCGCTCAAGGCGGCGACATCCGGCTGGGGCGTGGGCGTCTTGATGAGCACTCGTTGGCCGGGCAAGTCGATGAAGCCCGCTCCTCGGATGGGCAAGGCCGCGTGCGCCGCATCCGCCACTTCGGTGAGCGTGATGCCGAAGCTCGCCAGCTTGGCGCTATCGGGCTGAATTTGGATCTGGCGCACTTCGCCGCCGAACACCAAGACGTGGGCCACCCCGGGTACCGCCAGCAACCGCGGCTTGATAATCCAGTTGGCCGTGTCGCGCAGCGCATAGGCGTCGGCCTGCTCGGACAGGAGCCCGATCTTCAGCAGATCCATCGTGCTGGAGACGAGCGGCGAAAGCTTCGGCGTACCCACGCCGGCGGGCAGGCTGCTGCCAAGCTCGGAAAGCCGCTCTGAAATGCCCTGCCGCGCGACGTGAACGTCGACGCCGTCGGTGAAGTTGATCGTTACGACCGACAGTCCAGGAATCGATTCCGATCGCATCGTCGCCAGACCGGGCGCGCCGTTCACGGCGTTCTCAACCTGCTTGGTGACCAGTTCCTCGACTTGTTGCGGGGCGAATCCCGGCGCCTCAGTTTGAATATCGACTTGCGACGGGACAAACTCGGGAAACACATCCAAGGGCGCGCGCATCGCACCCCAGCAACCGAGAATGAGCGCGAACAGACTCAACGCCGTCACGGCGCCGAAATGACGAACACAAAGGCTGACGATTGCGTGCATTAGGTTCGGGCGTCCGCTTAGTCGGCGTCCGCGCCCGAGTTGGATTCCTGCGCGAGCAACTGCGCCGCTCCGCGGATGACGACTTTGTCGCCCGCCTTCACGCCTTGCGTAACGACATAGCCATTTTCAAAGGGTTTGCCGCTGTCAATCTCGGTTCTGACGAAGGTGCCGGGCTTTTCCTCGACATAGCACCAGTACTTGCCTTCGCTGATCACCGCGGCTTCCGCCGGAATCAATACGCCGGGCTGCGAAGCGCCGATCGGTGCCCACGCGATGACTCTTTCCCCCTCTCCCAGCTCGCCGGCGCGCAGTATCGAAAAGAAACTGCGTCCGGGGACGGTGGCATCGGCGGGCGCGGGCCAAATCAAGCTCAATTTCCAACGCTTGCCGCTCGAGGCCGATCCGAGCCGCGATGCACTGAGCGTTTTTGGAACCTCGCCCGGCAAGGACCCCAGCGGGAAAGTCACTCGAATCAATTGCGTGCTGCCGTCGGCAAGAGCTTGCAGCAATGCCGGATTCCCGCCGTTGCTCCAGGGCGGCTTTTGTCCGAAGGTCGCTGAGAGCCGCTGCTTGGCCAGATTCAAGGCTGCCGCATCGACGCCAAGTTGGCGTGCATTGGTCTCTTCGACATCGGCCGACATCGCCCCCGGCGTACCGGATAGCCGCTGCGTCCTCGCCAAGGCAGAGCGGCTCTGTTTCTCCGCCGCTTGCGCGGTGGTGAGCTCCGCCACCGCTTGCGCGATGGACTCGTGGGGGATCACCGTGCCGTATCCGGAGGTTTCCTCGGCGTAGTCGACCGCCTTGGCGGCATCGGTCTGCAGTCCGATTTTTTCGATTTGCTCAGGGCTCAAGGTCACGCCCTCGCCCGCTTCCTTGTCCTTGCTCTCCTCTGCCTTCGCCGCACCGCCTGCCTTCGCCGCACCGTTCGATTTCTCATCGGCGGCAGGTGCTGCTTTCTCCGGCGCAGCCTTGTGGCAGGCGCTTAAAGCCACCAGCGCACAACACAGGAGAGCGGCCGGCAACCGCCATTTTTTGTTCATCGGGACTCCTTGGTCGCGGTATCAGGTGCTTGCCAGCCCCCGCCAAGGGCCTTGTAAAGCGCAATGAAAGCTTGGAAGCGTGCAAATCGGTACTGGCTGTACTGATCGCGTGCGGCGTAAAGCGTGCGTTGCGCCTCGAGCACGGTGAGAAAATCGCCGGAGCCTGCCTTGTATCGCAGCGATGCTCCTTCAAACGCGCGCTCGCTTTGCGACATATTTTCTTCCTGCAGCGCCCGCGCCTGCTGCAGATGGTCGAGCGCCGACAAGGCGTTTTCAACATCCACCAGCGCGGACAGGATCGCCGCTTTGTAAGCAACCACCAATTCTTCATCCTTGGCCTGCGCCTCGGCCCGCACCGCTCTTAGGCGGCCGCGATCGAAAATGTTCTGTGTCAGGGAGGCGCCGAGATTCAAGGTCGGACCCACGCCGCTCAAGGTGATGACCGCCGCGTTCAAGGCGGGATTCTGCACGCCGCCGCTTACGTTAAGCGCGAGGGACGGGAACAGTGCGGCGCGCGCCGCAAGCAGGTCGGCATTCGCTGCCTGCATATTGGCCTCCGCCATGAAGACATCGGGTCGACGCGTCAACAATTCCGACGGTAGTCCCGATCCGATCTTCGGCTCGAGCAACGATTCGAGCGATTGGCTCTCGACGGAGAACTGCTCCGGAGCTCGTCCCAGGAGAAGCGCCAGAGCGGCCAGTTCCTCCGCCTCCTGCTGCTTGAGTTCCGGAATCACCAAGCCGGCCGCGGCCAGTGCGGCTTTCTGAGCGGCAAGTTCCACCGGGTTTGCCACACCTGCGTCGAATCGCGCTTGGATGACGTCGAGCAATTTCTGCGCGGCATTCAAATTTAACGCGGCGAGACCCAAACGATCGCGCAATGAGAGTACTTTAAAATAACTATCCGCCACGCCTGCCAGCGTCGTGAGTGCGACCGTATCTCGATCGGCGCGCGATGCATCTGCCAAGCGGCTCGCCGCGCGTGCGGTAGCCCGGTTCTTGCCCCAAAAATCCACTTCGTAGCTTGCCGACAGAAGCGCCGCCCAATCCGTCTCGTGGGCGCTGCCATTGGCTGAATGGCCCGCCAGATAGTTGCCGTTGGCGCCGGCATCGATGCTCGGAAGAATGGCTGCGCCCGCCTGTCGTGCGCGCGCATCTGCCTGAGTGACGCGTGCGCGCGCCATCCCGAGGTCGAGGTTGTTGCCCGCCGCCTGCTCGATCAGCGCATGCAATTCAGGGCTGCCGAATTCATCGTACCAATTCTTAGCAGGCAGCGATGCTTCGGCGCTGACCGGCGGCGCCGCGAACGCGCTCGGCAGTGTCGGCGGGGCGTGCTGGACCTCATGCAATGCGCAGCCCGTCGCGAAGAGACCCATCGCGATGCAGCCCAAGTAAACGTGCGAATGCCTCATTCTTGAAGCATTACAGGGCAGTGAGGATGACGCCGCCCGCAATCAGAATCGAGCCGATACCGACTTTCCAAGTGAGCCTTTCTCCAAGAAACAGTAGCGCGAACAAAACGACGAGAACCACGCTGAATTTATCGATGGGCGCCACACGCGAGGCGGGTGCCAATTGCAGGGCCCGGAAATAGCAGATCCAGGAGAGGCCGGTCGCGATCCCGGACAGTACCAAAAAGATCAGCCCTTTGTGGGACAAAGCCGAGGGTGCCTGCCATTCCTGGCGTGCCGACACCAGCAGAGCGCTTACGCCTAGGATGACGACAGTTCTGTAAAAGGTGGCCAGATCGGAATTGATGTCGGACACGCCGACCTTGCCGAAAATGGCTGTCAGTGCCGCAAAAAAAGCCGAACCGAGCGCAAAGACCCGCCAATCGATGCTCATCCGCCGACTATGCACTCACATGCTGCGGCGTCGCAACTGCAAGCACCCTAGGCCCTCGCGATGAGCACGGGGGCGGCGTGCTCATCGCGATTCGGCTGCTATCTGAAGTCGGTGCCGGGCGTGAAGGACACGCCCCGCAGCACCTCGGCGAACTCTGCCGTGCGCAGTGTGAAGAATTTGGATTTGCCCGCGGCGCTCGGATCGACGTTTCCAACCACATCGCGAATGGCCACCAGCCGATTGGGATCCGCGCCGACATCGCCGTTGCCGCTGATCGTCGAGGTGATTGCCCAGATCGTGGCGATGCCGTCGCGTCCCACGCGTCCCGTGATGTTGCGAAGGCCGTCGGTGGCGGGTGCCCAGGGCAGTGCCGTGCCGGGGTTCGAGCCGGCCGGGTAACCTCGCACGCTATAAGCCTGTCCTAGCCCTAGGCCATTCGTCAGCGTATAGGCAAGAGCCCAGCTACCGGTGGCGGGGTTGAACACCCACTTTTGCAAGCCCGCGGTGGTTTGCGCCGCCGCGTGGGTGTAGAGGTCGGTTCCACCGGTGAATCCATCGCCCTCGTCCGCCACATACAGCGTACGCGCGTCCGCAAACCAGATGCCGAACGGAAACGCCGTCACTGTCGCCGATTTATTGGGCGTCTGCGGGAAGCCTGCCAGGATGCACATATTGTCGGGCAGACCCACCGTCTGCAAAGTTGCTGCCGTGTACGCGAGCGGTGTCGCCGGCAGCCGCGCGCCCGGCACCGGCAAGCCGACGCCCTTCGGACACGCGCTGCCCGTCGTATCGATGAAATACACCGTATTGACGCCGTTGCTGCCGCTGCCCTTGGTGAAATAGAGCACGTCGTTGAAAATCGTGAGGCCACGGAAGTTGTCATCCTTGCCGATCTTGTCCGCCTTCGCGCCCAATTCCGTCACTGAAAAACTCGCCACCGGCGTGGGTGTGCCGGGGACTTGCGCGGCCTCCGGAGCGCTCGCCGGACTCAAGATCTGTGTCCCTGCTCCGAGGATGATGCCGTCAGGCTGCGGGTTGGCGCCATTGCCCGCATTTCCCGCCGTGTAGATCAAGTCCATGCCGCGCGAATCGCTTAAGATTGCCGCACGGCCGTTATTGCCGCTGTAGGCATTTGTTTCGGTGAACTGGAAATGTCCGTCCGCATCGACCTGTGCGACCGCCCGGGCATATTCGGTGCCGACCGGGTTGGTTGGATCCACCGCACCCGGCGTATTGGAATTCGATACATCCAGGGTGTTCACGGGTGCGACATACCCCATGAATGTCACGAATCGCCCATCATTCGACAGATTCAGCGCGAGTTCCGACTTCGAACTGAAGCTCGTCACCATATGGTCGGCGCTCGATCTATGCTTGGTCGGATTGGCCGGCACCTCGAGACTGTCGATCACCCAGCCGAAGGGGGTGATCTGGTCCAGAACTATCCGTGACGTGATGCCGAAGCTTGCATCATAAATATCGTTATTCCACACCGTCGGATAGCTGCCGTCATTAGGTGCGCCGCTGGGGGCTCCGCAGCCCCCGGTTGTCGCTGCGCAGTTGGGCGGCAATACCGTCCCGACGACGACGTTGTTCGCGTTGTTGTCGTAGACACTGCGGCTTACAACCAGGTTGCCGGGGATAAAGAATGGATGGTGGCGAAAATCATCGTCGCGATCCGACGAGCCGCGGTCAGCGGCGGATACGCCGGCGCAGACGCAGGCCAAAGCGGCGCCGATCAATAGTGATTTCATGGATCAACCTCAGAAATGAGAAACGCTGTTATCGAAGTGCCCGTCGAAGAGAAATGGCAGCGGCGCGATCTGTTCCTTGCGCACGGCTTCCAAATCGTCCGGATCAAGTCCGAGGGCCTTGATGATGGTGGGCGCCACCTGTTGATTGCTCACGGCGCTCTTTACCACTGAGTGCCCGAGCTGCGGGAATGCCACCAGCAACGCGGTGTGGATGTCATCCTCATTGAAGCCGCCGTGCTCTGACAGCTTGGAACCGCCCGTGAAGATCACGCCCGTATTGACCTTGAGAATGATGTCCGGCGTGCGCGGGTCCGCGCCCGGATTGTCGAACTTGTTGCGCAGCGACTGGCCGGCGAAAATTTCCTGGATTCCCAGCGCCTGTTGATTGGCCGGCGTGCTCAAATTGGCGACCACCGCCGGCGTCAATGAGGGATCGGTGAGCCAGATCAAGGAGCCGTCGTCGGAAATATCAAATGCGTCGGCCGAACCAATGGCGGCGGCCGGCTGCCCGCCGCCAATGCCGCGCCGCTTGCTCACGTCGATCGGCGACTGGCCGTGCTTGGCGCTGATGATAATCAGCGTCGAATCAAATACCCGCTGCGCTTTGAGTTCTCTCACGAAGCGCCCGATCGACTGATCGATGAAATCCAACTCGCCCGCCAATCCCTGTCCGGGTGTACCCAACACATCGGTATAGCCGCCCTTGAGTCCGGTCACCGGATCGGTGGCCAGCTTTTCGCCGACACTGACCGCCTGGAAATTTGTGCCGAACAACGCGGGCACGCCGACCTTGTGCGCGCGGTCGTGGGTGAAGCCGTCGATTTGGTTGAGCACGGCTTGGACATGGAGCGAGTCGTAACACTTGATGTCGTCAAAGCTGTTGGTCCATCCATCGTCGGGTGTCGAATCCGCGAACGGAACCGGCGAGCAGCCGGCAAACTGCGGCAGAGCCACGGGAATCGAATTGATTTCCGGGCCCCAGAAGTCATCGACGCCCTTGCCGCTGGGACCGTTGGTCCATTCATAGGACGGATGCTTGTCGGTCCACGCCGTGCGGCCGCCGCCGGCTTTCACCACTTCAAAAATCGTGTTCACGCGCAAATATTCGTGCGGCAGGATGGTTTTGCAGCCATTGTTGGGGTTGCGCACCAGGAAATTCGGATTCAGTCCGCCACCTGCGTCGAGGCGCGTGAGGTCGATGTCCACCGCCTCGTCCCAGGCTACGTTGGTGCCGATTTTCCCCGGACAACTTCCGCCCGGGTTCCCCAGGCCGTCGGTCTGCGCCGGCGGCGACAGCGCGCGATTGTAGGTATCGTCATACCAAAGGCCCGTGGTCACCGGCGAGCCGCCCGTCACCAGCGATGCCAGACCCGGAAAAGAATCCGACGGACTCGATGTCGAATTGTTCGTATAGGTGACGCCATGCCGGCTGAGCTCTGCAAGCGTCGAGTCGGCGTGCGTCGCAATGAAATTGGACAGGTCCAGTGCGTGCAATCCATCGACGCTGATCAACAGCACGTGTTTGACGTGATGAGAATCGAGTGAATCCTCCGCTGCGGCGGTACCGGCACCCATGACCCAAGCGGCTGCCAAAGTTGCGCTAAGAATAGTTCGAAGCATCGAAGTGTCCCCCGTGGTTGCAATTGGATTTGGTAGGCCGCTGGCGGCGATGATTGGCGTAGAATAATTTCGCAATGTGACAGTTCAGAGAAAGCGAATCGACTATAGTTGTAGACTTTCTCCTACAGAACCGGACTTTGTCCGACAGAGCAGAAGGAACATTTCATGTCATCAACGAGAACGGCCTTGCGATTCGGGCTGACCCTGTGCCTTACGGCACTGAGCGCTGTTTCCGCCGCTGCCGGTGCTTCGGCCCCGACTATGGCGGTACTGCAGCACTGGAAACTGGGCGGCGCCGGAGGGTGGGACTACCTCGCAGTGGACGCCAAGGGCAGGCTGTTCATCAGTCGGTCGACGCGCGTTGATGTCGTCAGCGTCGAATCCGGCAAGCTCATCGGATCCATTCCCGATACAGAGGGCGTGCACGGAATCGCCTTTGCCCCCGGCTTGAATCGCGGCTTCACCAGCAACGGGCGCGCGAACTCAGTCACCGCGTTCGAACTCGATACGCTGAAGGTGATCAAGGAGGCCAAGGTTTCGGGCCGAAATCCCGACGCCATCTTGTACGAACCCGCCGGGAAGCATGTATTCACTTTCAACGGCGCATCGAAGGACGTGACGGTGCTCGATGCGTCGAGCCTGGCGGTGATCGCCACCATCCCCGTGCCGGATAAGCCTGAGTTCGCAGCGCAGGATGGCCGCGGCCAGATCTTCGTGAACATCGAGAGCGATCCGGGACAAATGGTGGCCATTGATGCGCAAAAACTCACGGTCAAGAACACCTGGCCCCTGCCGGGTTGCAACAGTCCGTCGGGTCTGGCCATCGACGGCACGCACCGTCGTTTGTTCTCGGTCTGCGACGGCAAGGTGATGGCGGTCACCGATGCAGTCAACGGCAAGCAGGTGGCGCTCGTACCCATCGGCGAGCATCCCGATGCAGCGGGGTACGATGAGAAACGCGGCCTTGTTTATAGCTCAAACGGCGAAGGAACCTTGTCGGTCGTTCGTCAGGACGCCGCCGATCGCTATTCCGTGGTTCAATCCGTCCCAACACAGCGCGGCGCGCGCACCATGGCACTCGACGCCGCAAGCGGCAAGGTCTACCTGGTCACGGCCGATTTTGGACCGGCGCCGGCCGCCACCGCCGAGCAACCCCATCCTCGGCCGGCGCTGATCCCGGACTCATTCGTCGTGCTGGTGGTTGGCGAGCATTGACCAGGGCGCAACCACCCGTTTGAGCGCTCGCTGTTGCAGTACGGCGAGCGCCTGAATGGTGAGCAGCGCGAAGACGCCGTACGCCAGGTAGTCGCGCAGATTTTCCGGCGGCTGCAGAATCGCCATGTGCGCAGTGCCCTGGCCGCGATTCCAGAGAATCACCGCGCTGCGCAAGATCTGGTTCACGCCGAATAAAATGTATAGCTGCAGAAATACTCCGCGCGTGAGCCGACGACTGAGTGCGTAGGCGCCGCTGGGCCCAAGGGCGAAGCGATGCGCCTGATGAAATTGCGCGAGCACCATGAGCCAGAGCATGGCGCCAAAAAGGGCGTGAAGACCGGCCGGCAGATACAGTGCCGTGGGCCATGAATCGCGCAACAGGCCCGCGACTCCAATCGCACAGATTGACAGAGCAAACCATAGGGGGCAGCCGCCGATCGCGCGCGTATCCGACTCGAGTTCCTTGATCGCGGCCACGTATCACCGCCTTGCCAAGTGACCAGCCCTTACTTTGTATTGCAAAGTACCACCGTATGCGCTCGACATGCAACGTGCGTGATTTGAGGCGGCCGCTTCAGGCCGAAAGCGTGCCTTATTGGTGCACTGCGGCCCTGGGTTTGCACTTCTTGACACTGCAGTGCATTTGATTTGCAATCCAGAGTGGCCGCCGGGCTTTTTGTATCGCACATTTCCAGGAACATGAGATGACAGAATTGCGACAGGCGCTGGACGACATCAGCGCCATTCGAAGCCAAGTCGCTCGCGGGACGCAGTTCCGCGGTTATGGTCCGCTGTCCATCGCCTCGAGCGGGATCCTGGCGATGCTGGTTGCGGCCGCTGAATCGCATTGGGGGGCAGGGTCGGCTCCCCGTTTGCACGTGTTTTTGGCAGTCTGGATATCGACGGCCGCCGTGGCGGTATTCCTGTCGGCGCTCGAAACAATTTTCCGCGTGCGGCGAGTCCATTCGGGGCTCGCTTTAGAGATGATCCAAGCGGCGGTGGAACAGTTTCTGCCGTGCATAGTCGTAGGACTGCTTCTGACTGTGGTGTTCATGCAAATCGCACCGCAGGATTCGTGGATGCTGCCGGGCCTGTGGGCCGTTACTTTCAGCTTGGGTGTATTCGCATCCTGCCGATTCCTACCCCGGCAAATGTTCGCCGTGGGGGCCTGGTACCTGGCGGCCGGACTGGTCTCTCTACTGGTGGCTGCCGGCCATCACGCATTGCTACCCTGGGCCATGGGCCTACCATTCGGTATCGGGCAATTGCTCGTCGCCGCTGTCTTACGATTTGGATTCGAGGACGCCATTGAAGAAACTTAACAGAAAGGCACAAGCTGCCTCCCCTTTTGCCTACGATGGCTTAAGCCGTGTCATTCATGAGCGGGCACGATTGGGCGTATTGACCTGCCTGGTAACGCATCCGAGAGGACTGCCGTTTCCGGAAATGAAGAAGCTCTGTGCATTGACGGACGGCAATCTCAACCGTCACCTACAGGTGCTGCAGGAGGCCAGCTTGGTCAGCCTCGCGAGGGGGCCGGACCGGGACCGGCCGCAGACCTTCTATAGGATCACCGCCTTGGGACGCAAGCGTTATCTGGAATACCTCACGGTTTTAGAGCAGGTCGTTCTCGACGGCGCAGCCGCGACCAGGGCTCTTTTGCCGGAGCGCAGCTCGCAGCCCTAGCGAGTTCCGGGCCACCTTAGTCCCTTGACGTCAATCTTCCGCCCAGCCCACTATGAGTCTTCTTTGCAGCGCAAAGCTACTTCAATGGCCGTGACAAAACCTAAGCAGGACCATTTTTCAAATGTCAGTTGATCTGCGGCAGTGCTTGGTATTCAGCGGCTACGCATTCGCGTTGGCGGCAATGGCCTACAGCCTGATCAGCGCATTCGCAACGCGAAGGACGCTCTCGCCCGCCCTCGACAACCCCGAGGTATCGCCGCCCATCACCGTGCTAAAACCATTGTGCGGTGCGGAACCCGAAACTTACGAATGCCTGCGGTCCTTCTGCGAGCAGGCCTATCCCAAATACCAGGTGGTTTTTGGCGTCAGCGACCCGCTGGACCCTGCCGTCGCCATCGTCCATCGGCTGCAAAGAGAGTTCCCTCGCCTCGATCTGGTCCTGGCCGTGGAGCACAGGCAACATGGCAGCAATCGAAAGGTCAACAACCTCATCAATATGATGAGCTTCGCACGCCATGACTACCTCATCGTTTCGGACAGCGATGTGAAGGTCGAAAGCAATTACCTGGCCAACCTGATTCCGCCGCTGCTGGACGCCGGCGTTGGAATCGTCACCTGCGCCTACCGCGGCGTGCCGCGGTCCGGAATCTGGTCGCTGTTGGGGGCGATGTACATCAACGAATGGTTCATGCCCTCGGTGCGCGTCGCCGCCCTGCTGGGATACCGGTCATTCGCCTTCGGCGTCACCATTGGGATTCGGCGCGATACGCTGACGAAAATCGGCGGCTTTCATTCTGTATCGAACCAGCTCGCTGACGACTATCGCCTTGGGGAATTGACGCGCAGTCTCGGCCTTCGCACTGTCTTGTCTCCCGTTGAGGTCGACACGTTTGTGGGGGAGCGCAGTGCCGCGGATCTCATCGCGCACGAATTGCGGTGGCGGCGCACGATACGCAACCTGAACCCTTTCGGGTACGGCTTTTCCTTCGTCACGTTTGGCTTTCCGGTCACGGCCCTGCAGCTGCTGCTCGCCCGCGGAGCCGCACCGGCAGCGGCGATATTCGCCGCAACGTCCCTGGCGAGCGTCTTCACTCACCTGAACGCTCGCCGTCCCGGCGTCTCGGCATTCCGTCTGTTGCTCGTGCCGATCCGCGACCTGTTGCACTTCGGTCTGTGGGTATGGAGTTTCGCGACGCGGCGCGTGCAGTGGCGCAACAACTACTATGACGTCGACCGGGATGGCGCCGCTCAGCACATTGAGTCCCGCGCGGCCTGACGCCTCTTCGGAGCCGGCGCGCATGCAGCGGCAACTGATCGTTACTGCAGACGATTTCGGTCTGCACGAAGCCGTCAACGAGGCCGTCGAGCGCGCGAGCCGCGCCGGCATTCTCACGGCGGCCAGCCTGATGGTTTCCGCGCCGGCGGCTGCCGACGCAGTCCGGCGAGCTCTGCGGCTGCCGAGTCTTCGCGTCGGCTTGCACCTCGTGCTTGCGGACGGCTGGGCGTCGCTGCCGCACCAGCAGATTCCCAGCATCGCGGACCCCAAAGGACACATCGGCGAGGAGATGTTTTTCCGCGGAGTGCGCTATTTTTCCAGTGCGTCGGTTCGCAGGCAGCTCGAAGCCGAGATCCGCGCGCAGTTCGCGGCGTTTTCGCGCACCGGCCTGCCTCTGGATCACATCAATGCGCACAAGCATTTTCATTTGCATCCCACGATTCTCGGTATCTTGATTCGGGTCGCTCGCGAATGCGGCGCGCGCGCGATGCGGGTGCCGGATGAACCTTTCTGGTTCGCAGCCCGAGGCGGACGGTGGAATGCCGCCATTGGCAACGTGCTGCTCAGGCCTTGGCTCCAGCTCATGAAACATCGCCTCCGCATTGCGGGCATATTCCACAATGACAGCGTGTTTGGAATCGCGAAGAGCGGTTCCATGGATGAGGAGCAGCTGCTTGCCATATTGGCGCGGCTACCGCGGGGCGTCACGGAGATCTACCTGCACCCGGCGGTCGTGTCCGGCAGCGCCGTTGCGGCGACCATGCCTGCGTATCGGCACGCCGATGAACTCGCCGCGCTGCAAAGTCCGCGCGTGCGCGAAGCCATTGCAGCACT
>Ga0210402_10002492_pt1 | contig 17912 bp, 16 predicted proteins | sample IncBWC7MmetaG_FD_161055 | JGI IMG/M metagenome (GOLD analysis project Ga0210402, IMG submission 161055) | Forest soil microbial communities from Barre Woods Harvard Forest LTER site, Petersham, Massachusetts, United States - Inc-BW-C-7-M | ecosystem: Environmental > Terrestrial > Soil >... | reverse complement strand
GACGTAGATAACGCGTTGTCCATCCGGCGACCAGGTAAGCCCCCCAATCGTGTCGTTATCACCTACCTCGAATACTTTCCGGGCTTCCTGCCCGTCAGGCCGCATCACCCAGATTTCGCGATCGCCATACTTACCCACATTTGTTTCAAAAGAGAGGAGGGTGCCGTCTGGCGAAAAGGATTCGCCGGCGGCCTCATCCCGAATCTTGTGGGGAGGGCCGCCGGAGATATTGACGATCCAAATGCTGCAGCCACGGGAAGTCCCAACGGTGGTATCACCGCCCCGAAAACAGGCATTAGCCAGGAAACCCCTGTTGTCGGGGAGCCAGGCGCCAACCCCGAAGCTGAGCATATTGCTGTTGATACCCTCCGCCGGTGGAATCGCCTGTGTTTTGCCGGTTTCCACAAGTTGCAGGTGCAGACCAGTTCGATCGCCGTAAGCCAGGTATTTTCCGTCTGGCGAGATCTTGCCGCCCGCCGGACCATTTTCGCTCGAGACACTGGTGAGTTGCCTCCATTTCAGCTGAGGCAGAGCTGTAGCCGATTGCAGCTGGAACTTGTAGAACCAAATCGCTAGGCTAGCGATAAAAAGTACGACGACGGCTGACGCCGCGATTGCTCCCCATCGAGCGCGATGTCTCGGCTCCAACTCCTGTTGTAAACTCTGCAAATCCGCTCGCATCTCCGCAGCGGACTGGTATCTCGCTTCGCGATCTTTTTCGAGCGCTTTGCCAATAATCCTATCGAGGTCCGCCGGAAGCTTCGGGTTTAATTCACGCGCTGGGTCCGACTTGCTGGTTAGAATGGCGTTCTGCAGCTCAGCCGCGGTATCGCCCGCGAATGCCCGTTTACCCGTGGCCATTTCGTACAGCACCAGGCCAAACGAAAACAGATCCGTCCGCAGATCCAATTTCTCGCCGCGTATTTGTTCCGGAGACATGTAGCCCGCCGTGCCCATGGCTACGCCGGTTCGGCTCAGGAAAGGACTCGAAGCAGTGAGCGACTCGGATTCGTGCTTTGTTTCGGGCGGACCGTCGTCACGTTGAACCGCGGAGGAGGAATCGGATGCGGCGGGTCCGGCAGGCGACAATTTGGCTAAGCCGAAATCCAGAATTTTAACCTGGCCTTCGCTGGTGACGAAAATATTTGCAGGTTTGATGTCGCGATGAATGATGCCCTGGCGATGGGCCGCCTCCAGTCCCTGCGTGATCTGAACGGCGAAGTCCAGCAACCTGGTCAGTCCCAACTGCGGCTTTCCCGGAGGCACTGTGACGATCAAGTCGCGCAGTGTCTGGCCGTGCAAAAGTTCCATGGCCAGGAACGGTTGTCCTTCGAATTCTTCCACGCTGTGAATCGTGCAAATGTTGGGATGGTTCAGCGCCGAAGCCGAACGTGCCTCGTAATCAAAGCGTTGTCGTGCTCCGGAATCGCTGACCAATTCTTCGGGCAGAAATTTCAGCGCGACCCGGCGGCCCAGCTTCAAGTCTTCCGCTTTGTACACGACTCCCATTCCGCCGCCGCCCAGAACTTCGAGGACTCGGTAGTGTGACACTTTCTTGCCAATCAAGTTGCTGTTGGAGATGCGCTCCGGACTCGCTTCAACTACCGCCGTCGGAGTAATTTTCATTTGCTCTCGATTTTCCCTGGACACGGCCGGCCCGATCCAGCGATAGCCGCGGCGCGGGAGAGTTTCGATGTACTGAGGACTTTCTGCGGAGTCGGCCAAGGCCTGTCGCAGCCTGCCAATAGCAGTATTGATGCTGTGATCAAATTCGACCACCGTGTCATTGGGCCAGAGTTTAGTGCGGATTTCCTCACGCAAAACTAACTCGCCGGGCTGCTCCAACAGCATGGCCAGTATGGTGATGGATTGATCCGGTAGCCCCGTGCCTCGGCCTCCCTTCCGCAATTCTCTGGCGCGGAGATCGAGCTCAAACGGGGCAAAACGAATGAGAAGGGAAGGCTGGGGCGAATTCATGCGGTTATCCAGCGGAGACTCTACCACTACGCCAGCTAGTTCCTCAATTGTTCAGTCGGTGCCGGCGCACCCGGGGCGCTGATAACAAACCCATGCTCAACGACTTAGCCGTGTGAGAGTTTTGTTAGAAGTATGTGATTCCCGCTGCATTGAGTGTTTCTGCGCGCCGCGCCAGAGTGCGCCCTGCAAGGCAACAAAAGACACAAACAGGAGATTGAAGATGAAACCTCATGGCACCAACAAATTCAGCCTGATCACAAACATTATTGCGATGTCCCTATTTGCTGCGATGGCGATGCCGTTAGCCTCGTCCGCGCAGGAGGAAAAGAAAGAACACCATCATTACAAGCTCGTAGACATAGGCACGCTCGGTGGTCCCAATAGTTTTTTTTCAGGCCCGGAACTCCCAATCCTGAATAACCGGGGAACGTTCGCGATAATCGCGAATACACCCACTACCAATCCCAATCCGGGCTGTTTCCTCGGATTGAATCCACCAGACTGCTTTGTCGAACACGCCGCTGTATGGGACAACGCCACCCTCACTGACCTTGGCGTGCTTCCTGGCGGTGCGAACAGTCAGACCACTTCGATCAGCGCAAGCGGGCTCATCGATGGGTTTTCAGAGAACGGTCTTATCGATCCGCAAACAGGCCAGCAGGAAATTGTTGCGGTACTTTTTGAGAGCCATAAGACGATCGATCTTGGGACCTTGCAAGGAGGAACGGAGAGCCTCGCTACCAATCTCAATAGCCGTGGCCAAGTAACGGGATTTTCCAACAACGATGTGTCCGATCCCTTCTCCATTGTTGGCTTCCCCACGCAAACAAGAACATTTCTGTGGCAGAACGGCGTGATGAAAGACTTGGGCACGTTGGGTGGTCCCGACGCAGTTCCCAACGCCATGAACGAGCGGGGCCAAATAGCTGGCTTCTCTTACACGAATACAAGCGCCAGTACGAATTGTGCCTGGCCACTAACCACAGCCCCGTTCTTATGGGAGAACGACAAAATGCACGACCTTGGCACGCTCGGCGGTACTTGCGGGTACGCCTTGTGGATCAACCAGCGTGGCCAAGTCGTCGGCACGTCGAACTTGGCGGGAGACGCTTCGCACCACGCCTTCGTTTGGGGCGACGGGAAGATGACCGACGTGGGTACCCTCGGAGGTAACAATTCGGAGGGCGATTGGATGAGTGACTCTGGCTATGTCGTCGGAAGGGCTGACGTACCGGGATCTCAGTCGCACCACGGGTATCGATGGACGGACGGAGTGATGACCGACCTCGGAACCGTAACGCCGTGGCCATGCAGCACGGCCCTCAGCGTCAACAACCAAGGCCAAGTGGTGGGCGAAACGGGGATTTGCGGGGTGGGCGGCGGGCCGGCTTTCTTTTCGGAGCAAGGCGAACCCATGGTTGACGTGAACACTCTGATCGTTCCCGTATCAGACATCGAAGTGATAAGCGAGTTCAATATCAATGATCGTGGAGAGATTGCTGGACAGGGAGTACTTCCCAATGGCGACGTGCATGCCGTCCTGCTGATCCCCTGCGACGAAAATCATTCAGACGTTGAGAGCTGCGACTACGAGCCTGTGGACGCCGCCACCACCTCTGTCATTCGTCCGGCACTATCAACCCAGGTCTCCGTAGCGGCAGCTACCAAGGCCAAGTTATCCCCAGCCGAAGTGATGGCGCGATTCCGTTCCTTGATGGTGAGTCGCAACCGCCGCTTCGGAGCAGCGCCGAACAACTAACTCCGCTGCTAGTGGCGGCCAATGTGGATGATGGGGGAGTTCACGTAACGCCCCGAGGACGAAGGAGCGTCGCTCAGAAGTTTTCCATCATCCACAAGTTGCTTTCCACGTTCCAGCCACGCATCGCCAAGTGGCGTCCGTCGGAGGACGGAACTCCGTAGAGTTCCACGCCACCCGGGTGTTCCCACAAAAGTCGCGTATTGCCTTGGAGATCCATGTGCAGCATGTCGGCCCCTCGCGCCGTGTAGCTGGAGACGAACAATCCCTTCCCGTCCGCCGTCCAAACCACGCTGGATAACATATTCCATTCTTTTGAAACGATTTGCCGCGGCGCGACGCCATTCAGCGAAAGAATATGTACGCTTGCACTGCGGTGCTTGAGGAGAGCGATGCTGGTGCCATCAGGAGAAAGGTCCCAATGATAGGCCCTCGTCGCGTCGCTCTCGGATCTGGCGAGTTCGCGCCCGCGGCCTTTCACAGGGTCGAAGGCCGTAAAGACAAGCTGTTTGCGATCCGGAGTGCGCTCGGCGATCGCACACAAAGACGACGGAGACCGGGCGCATCGTGGCCACTCTTCGATGTTTGCCGTCAACACCAATTGGGGAGATCCTCCATTGAGCGGAACCCGCATGATTTTACTCGTTTGCGCAGGAAATATGCCGGTCACCGGGTCGCGCATGATTTTGGTGGATTCCATCGGACCTTCTTCGTATGACTTCATCGTGTAATAAACCCAGGAACCTTCCGGACTGAGGCAAGCGCCTGCCAAGCCTTCGCTTTTGCTTAAGGCGATCAATGGTTCTGCGGTGTCCTTGCCAAGAGTCTGTTTGAAAATTGCATCCACCCCGGTACGGCTGGAACTAAAAAGAATGGTCTTGCTATCCCCCGTCCACGCCAACGGATGATTCCAGCTCTCCTCCATCGTCAGCCTCGTGGGAGTGGTGATGCGCGTCCCGCCAGCTTGAAGGTCAGCCAGATACACGCTGCTATGGGGTCTCCATTGAGAGGCTAGGACACGCTTGCTATCGGCCGTCGCGTTCATGGGGTTAACGCATATTTCCGCGAAGTTCGTGAGGCGCTGGGGCTTGCCGATGAATTCAGTACCTTGTGGGTTCATGCCTATCTGCCAGAGATTGCAGGTTTTCACCTTGAAGCCCGGTTCATCCAGTCTGACAATCAGTCGGCCATCGGGCAACCAGATGTAGTTACCCAGTCCTTTCGTGTCAAACGGAGGAAGGATCTTAGTGAGAGGTCCCCCTTTTAGGTCGCCGCTTACGAAGTAGGTGTTAGCAATGTCAGGCCCATCCTGCCTGACGTAGATAACGCGCTGTCCATCCTGCGACCATCCGACCCCATAAATCGTACTGTTCTCATCGACGTCAAAGAGCTTCCGTGCCTCTCCCCCATCAGGCCGCATCACCCAGATTTCGCGATCGTTAACCCTTCCCACATTTGTTTCAAAAGAGATCAAAGAACCATCCGGAGATATGGAATCCAGGAAGGCCTCATCGCGAAGTTTCTGGGGAGGTCCACCCGATAAGGAGACAATCCAAACGCTGCTGCCCTGGGACGTCCGATAGGTGGTGTCACCCCCTAACGGAAAGCCATTGACGAGGAGCCTTCTGCCGTCAGGAAACCAGGGGCCAACCACCCAGGCGAGCGTATTGCTCTTGACCTCCGGGGGTGGAGGAATCGTTTGTGTCTCGCCTGTTTCGAGTTGCTTGACGTGGAAGCCCAGCGAATCTGAGTAGCCTAGATATTTCCCATCGGGCGAGATGGCACCGCCGCCCACGCTGCTGCTGATCTGCTTCCACTTGATCTCTGACAAAGCCGTAGGAAACCGTAGCTGGCGTTTGGCGAACCAGAAAGCCGTAATGGCGAGGGATATAACCACGACGCCTACTGCCGCCATCCACCGCCACCGAGCGCGAGGCCTCCGTTCAATCTCCCGTTGCAAAGTTTCCAGATCAATGCGCATCTCCGAAGCGGACTGGTATCTCGCTTCCCGATCTTTTTCGAGCGCTCTGCGTATAATCTGTTCGAGCTTTGTGGGAAGCTCAGGATTCACTTCACGCGCGGGACGGGGAACCTTGGTGAGGATTGCTTCCTGAAGCTCTGGCCCAGTGTCGCCTTCGAATGCGCGTTTGCCGGTGGCCAGCTCGTAAAGCACCAAGCCAAACGAGAACAGATCTGTCCGTGCATCCAGCTTTTCACCGCGTACTTGTTCCGGCGACATGTATCCTGCCGTACCCATCGCAACTCCGGTCCTGCTCAGAAACCTATCGGGAGTGGAGACGGTCAAATTCCCGCGACTGACCGCGATTCCCACAGCGTCGTTGTGAGGATTAGGAGAGAAGTCATCGGCCTCGGCTAATAAAAGGCTGACCAGTTTCGCCAAACCGAAATCCAGGATCTTGGCTTGGCCTTCGTGCGTTACAAAAATATTTGCCGGCTTTATGTCGCGATGAATGATGCCTTTCTGGTGCGCTGCGTCCAGGCCGTCAAGAATCTGAACCGCCAGATCAAGCAGTTTGTTCAGTTCCAGCTGTGGCTTTCCTGGAACTGCTGCAGCGATCAATTCTCGAAGCGTCTGGCCTTCGAGCAACTGCATTACGAGGAATGGCTGGCCATCATGCTCGCCAAATTCGTAGATGGGACAGATGTTGGGATGCTCCAGCGCGGAGGCCGATCGTGCTTCGCGCTCGAATCGCCCGAGTGCGGCGGGATCCTTGACGGATTCTTCCGGCAGAAACTTGAGCGCGACTTTGCGCCCCAACTTGATGTCTTCCGCGCGGTACACCAGCCCCATGCCACCGCCGCCGAGCCCATCCAGAATGTGATAGTGAGAAATCGTCTCGCCGGTCAGCGGAAAGCCCGCATCCTCAAGTCCGCCACGCACGGCATCCTGCACGGAATCGCCGGCACTGGCATCGGAGGAAAGCAGCGCTTCTACTTCCCGCCGCAACTCGGAATCTTCGCCGCAAACTCTGTCGAGCAATGCCTTACGCTCTTCAGGCGCGCACTCCGTCGCGCGATGAAACAACTCTTCGATCTGCTCCCAGCGTTCCGGGGTCAAGTGGCACCTACTCCTTTTTCATTTCCTGGCGAAGCCACGCTTCCGCCATTCTCAAATCGCGACGTACGGTAATTTCGGACACTTCCAATGTTTGAGCAATCTCATCCATGGAGAGTCCACCGAAATAGCGGAGCTCAACGGCTTTGCATTTTCGCGGATCAATTTTTTCAAGTTCGGTGAGGCTGCTGTCGAGGGCAACAAGATCCCGGCTGCGTTCCTCCCGAAAACTAACCGCCTCATCCAGCGGCACTTTAATCCCCGCACGTTTGCCCGCATGTTTGCGGCGCGCGTGGTCCACCAATATTTGTCGCATCAACCGCGCCGCCACGCCGAAGAAATGCGAACGGCTCTGCCATGTCGGATTCGTTTGATCCACCAGCCGCACGTAGGCCTCGTGGACCAGCGCCGTCGGCTGCAATGTGTGTCCCTGACGTTCTTTGCGCAGGTAGCCGGCGGCAAGCTGGCGCAGTTCGCGATACACCAGGGGCGTGAGGTCATCAAGCGCCTTCTGGTTCCCCTTGGCCCATTCCGCAAGCAACAACGTCACTTCGTAGGTGTCAGACATACCGCCGAGACCAAGACCCTCAACTGCCGTCGTGCGCGGAGTATACACCAGTCCCACATTCGCGCCTCCACTTCGGTCCCTCGCGGCTGGCGAAATAAAGTCGACAACCATGCTCGTTTTCGGCTTCGGTTCGCGCTTGTGTAGGTAGGAAGCACAGCAATGGGCACGCGGGGATCTCAAAACTCCGGTTGCTCCAGCTAGGCGATTTCAGGAGAGATTATGAGAAAAAACCTGACTGCACTCGTTGTATCCGCAAGTCTCTGTGCTGCGTTGACGTTGTCGTTTCGGCTGGCCGCGCAGGAGCAGAAGGAAGAGAAGAACGAGCACCAGCATTACAAGCTGATTGACATGGGTACGTTTGGCGGACCAACCAGCTTGTTTAGCAACCCTGACTCCAGGGTCATAAATAATCACGGTACGGCCACCGGGGTGGCCGATACACCCATACCCGATCCAAATTGCTTTTTTGATTGCTCGGTTGATCACGCTTTCGTGTGGAAGAACGGTGTAATCACCGATCTCGGTACACTGCCAGGAGGGCAGAGCAGCTTTGCATATTGGGTCAACGATCGTGGGTTGATTGTCGGTCAGTCACAAAACGGAACGATCGATCCGCTAACCGGCGCCCCGGAAGTGCGTGGCGTTCTTTGGCGGAAGGGGCAGGTTCTCGATCTCGGCACGCTTGGTGGAAATGCGAGTAACACCATTTCGATCAATGATCGCGGCCAAGTGTTGGGATCTGCAACGAATGCCACTCTCGATCCTTTCGCAAACGCCCCCCAGGGTGCGTGCCTGGTGTTGCCGACCAATAACCCATGTTCTGGTTTCGCGTTCGCGTTCAATTCTCTTTTTTCCGCTACTACGACCGAGACGCATGCCTTCGTTTGGCAGGACGGCTTCACGCGTGATTTGGGTACCCTCGGGGGCCCCGACAGCGCTCCGGAGGTCAACAATGATCACGGAGAGGTTGCGGGCTGGTCCTACACCAGTTTCGTCGCGAATCCGTCGACCGGAACGCCAAACGTGGATCCCTTCCTTTGGAGCCCAGAGGACGGCAAGATGAGGGACTTGGGTAGCCTTGGCGGGACGTTTGGAACTCCATTCTGGCTCAACAACCGGGGACAGGTGGTGGGCGCATCCAACCTGGCCGGTGATCAAACGTTCCATCCATTCCTCTGGGATGGCGGCAAGCTGAATGACCTAGGAACTCTGGGAGGGTACACGGGCGTCGCATTCATGCTCAATGATGCCGGGGAAACCGTCGGATATGCCGATCTGGCACCCAATCCTCTCGGTTGTTCAGGCCTGAGCTGCATACACCACGGGTTTCTCTGGAAAGATGGCGTGATGACGGACCTGGGAACTCTGGCGGATCCGTGCAGTCGCGCGTTATCGATAAATGAAGACGGTCAGATTGTAGGCGCAACCTCCCCATGCGGCGGAGAATTTACGCGTGCGTTTCTGTGGGAAAACGGAGGTCCGCTGGTCGACCTGAATAGTCTGATTGTAAACGCCTCTGGCCTTACGGTGCGAGAAGGTGACTTCATCAATGACGGTGGGGAAATCGCCGGCCGCGCCGTGCTTCCCAATGGTGACGTGCACGCGGTCATCCTCATCCCCTGCGACGAAAATCATGCAGACATCCAGGGTTGCGTCTACGAGCCTGTCGAAGAGGGCACAGCCACTCCGGTTCCATCAACCAAAATCCTGCAATCGTCCGCGAATCCGGCCAAATTGTCCACGGCCGGACAGCCATCACAGATTCGCTCTACCACGTCCCGGCGTCATGGCAGGTTCGGACCTTCCCGCTGAAATAGCGAGGCAGGCGTTCGAACTTGTTCTTCAGCAGATGAATGACACGCCTAAATGGAACGAGCCGTCCATCTGGAGGGCGGCTCGCTGCATCCGTACCAAATCACCTCGTTTGATACAGGTCTTTTCTGCGCGACAGAAGATCGAATAATCAAAAAGGTAGACTGCCGCTGACTAGCACCCTTTGATACTGCAAGGAAGGTGCTAAAGGTAGACTTCCCAGAGGCTGACTTCTGGCCCGGAATAATTTCCGGTTGGCCCGCAATCTGCCAGGAATCGGCGGAATGCGCCAATGGAGCTTCGAACTCTCGCAACGGATTCCCGGGCGTCAGCGGACCTCTCCGAGTACTGATGTGGTCTGGCGATTAAGTCCGGACCAGAGTAGAAGTTCGGCCAGTGACGATTGTTGTCAGGATTCGAGGTGAGAGCGGCAGCCCACGTCAGTGATCACCACGCTCTTTCAAGCGCCGATAGTAGCGTCGCGCCTTCGCGACCGAACCACATGCGTCCATGCTGCACCAGCGGCGCGACCCGTTCTTGCTGACATCGAGGAAGAACCAACCGCAGGTCGGGCATGACTTGACACGCAACATCGCATCGGACACCAGCAGCGCAACTGCCGCTTCCACGATTCTGAGACGCAGGAGTGCATCGTCAGCCTTTTCTACATTGATCTCACGTCTCATCCGAACCTGTGAGGATCGGTGAGTCTGAGGCACAACCACAAGCCGAGTTGCTCGAGCAGCTTCGGCAAGGATTGCGCTAAGTTTCCCGAGGTCCGTGCTGCTAGGGGTTTCGCCCGAGAGCCGCATCTGGAAGATTCGCTTCAGCAATGCGCGGAGCTTTCTTAGTCGCGTTAGTTCAATGTCTGGCGTCCGGCGTCGGAGGCCCAAGACGTCCGCCCGAGTCAGGAAACCGGCCCTTTGGCCGAAGCGAATTGCATCGCTGAACTCACCGAGGTAGTCGTGTGGCTCGGCTGCGGTCCAGTCGCGCACGGTGTTGATGAAGTCGAGGGCTGGATGCCCTCCGACAAGCTTGAACTGATGCTGCGTGATTGGAGCCACCCCAAGAGCTTATCACCATCAAACGCCATTTGACAGGTTGTATGGTTGCTGTTACAGTTCAAGCGTATCACCATCTAAACGTATTTTGATGGTGATGGCAGGAATTTATCCATGAACCGTACCATCGCCATTGTGGGCGCACCATCGAGTATCGGCATCCGTCCTTACGACAACGGCGAACCCAGGCAGCTTGATCGTGCCCCGGGAGTTCTCCGCGAGCTTGGCCTAGTCGAACGTTGGGGTGCCACCGATCTGGGCGATGTTATCCCGAGCGCGTACCGAGACTACGTACGTCCGGCGGGCCGGGTGAGGAACGAAGCCGAAGTCGGCGCCTATTGCCGGGCGCTCGGCGAGCGGGTGAAGGAGGCAACCAGTGACGGCCGTTTTGCAGTCGTTCTGGGCGGCGATTGCAGCATCGTGTTGGGATCCCTTTTGGGTGCGCGGAAGTCCGCACAAGGATCGGTGGGTCTGGTTTACGTCGACGCCCACGCTGACTTCGGGACACCCGAAGAGTCTCGCACCGGTTCTGCGGCCAGCATGTGCCTCGCCCTTGCCGTCGGTCGCGGCGAGACACCTTTGGCTCGGCTCACCGGGGATGCGCCTCTCGTACACGGCAAGGATGTTGTTTTGATCGGTCGTCGCGACGCTACCGAACCATGGTACGGTCATGCGGCGCTTGCCACGTCTCCGATTCTCGACATTCCCGGTGCTGCGCTCAGTGATCGTGGCGTGGTCGACGTTGCGGCAGCAGCCCTCAAACGGCTCACATCACCTGGATCGAGCGAGGAACCGCGTGGGTTTTGGATTCACTTGGATGCCGATGTCATCAACCCGGCCGTCATGGCGGCCGTGGATTCTCCCGAACCGGGTGGGCCCACAATCAAGGAACTTGTGGATCTTTTGACTCCGCTCGTCCGCTATCCACGAGCGCTCGGCCTTGAACTCACTATCTATGATCCCGGACTTGACCCTGACCGATCATGCGCCACTCGGCTTGTGTCGTTGCTGGAGAATGTTCTCCTCGGAGTTCGCACGCTTGATGGGAGGCTGCATGATCGCTCGAATATGGCACGGGATGGTTCCCGTTTCGAAGGCTAACGAATACCTGGACCTCATGCGCAGGATTGCGCTGCCCGAGTATCTGGCTACGCGTGGAAATCGAGGAGCGTGGTGTTTGTACCGCAAAGAAGCAGATGTAACGCATTTCGAGATGCTGACGTTCTGGGACGACACCGACGCCATCAAGCGTTTCGCTGGGGACGATTTCAGAATGGCCAAGTACTACGACTTCGACTCCGACTACCTGATCGAAAAGGAGGCCGGCGTCCGGCACTACGACGTGTCTTCGCTGACCTCAACTCCCGGATCGTTGGCAAACCTTACCTTACCGGGTTAGATAAGAGTAGCCCGTGAGGCCCGAGATCGGATACTCAGCGGTACGGACCAAGCGCTTTTTGGAAAAAGCCGACGACTGCTGTGTTGAAGTCGCGATGAAACGCTTGTCGATCGAAGCCCGGGTCGTCGGTACAGATTTGCGGAACTTGTTTTGCCAGTGCCTCGCCGCAGGGAGGAAGGAATGCGTAGTGCCCTACCCCATTCACTACCTGCTCCTCGGGGGTCATAGGAAGTTCCTGCCGAATCACCGCAGTGTTCCACGCATCCGGGACTTGCTCATCGTTCGAGGCTCGCCACAACTGAATCGGAACTTTCACATCTTTCAGGGACCCGGGCCCAAATAAATAGCTGACCGCTGGGGCAGCCAATACTGCTGCTTTCACTCGTTGATCGTGAGTCCAAGAGGGCTCACAGCGCTGCGCATCACTCCGCTGATTGTCCGCAGATTCAGCTTTGGTCTTGCAAAACCACCGACGGGCAGTATAATCCGGTCGAATTAGAGCCGCGCCACACTTGCAGGGAGGGGTTGTTATGGCCACGAATCCTGTTCCCGCCTCCGAACTAAATCTGACTACCGATAGCACCCCGACCGAAATAATCGTGCACTGCACCGGCAAGATAACGTCGAACACAATTCAGTCGTTAAAAGCGACGGTCAAGCCCCTGTTTTCGGAAAGCAAAACTGTCGTGCTGGATTTGACGAATGTGAGCTACCTGGACAGTTCCGGATTGGGTGCGATTGTCGGTTTGTACGTTTCGGCGAAAACTGCCATGAGTCAGTTGAAGCTTATCAATTTGAACGAGCGGCTAAAGGAACTCTTCAGTGTTACGAGGTTGGGCCAGTTTCTGGCTGAGGGGCGCGATCCAAACGATCTCGGGCTGCCGTAATCGTCGGGAAAGCCCTGACTCTCGCGCAAATAGCCTAGAATCGGGGTTCGGTAGATATCGGCTAAAGACTTGGAGTCGCCGCAGGCGGCGCTGACTCTACTTCTTTTCCCTCCATGCACTTTGCCCGGCCTTGGACAACAACAACAGCCCCTCCGCCGAGTCTACTTGCTTAAGCCACAACCCCTCGCGACCTCCTCCCGTTAGTCGGGAGGGCAAAATCCAAGTTCGGAAGTAGTAGGTCTTGCCCGCCTCGGCAGTCAATTCGGCTGCTCCGCTTAGCTGCTGCCTTGACGCAAGGCTGGACTGCCAGTCTACGCAAACGTGATGCTCCCCCGGCGCCAAGGGAAACGAGAGGTAGGACTCTCCATAGTTCGCGCCTACCCAAGTTCCATCCAGACCCACACGCGTGGTGATGTCTCCTATATTGTAGGCGTCCTCCGGGTTTTCCTGCGCGATCACATATACCAGTGCCTTTCCGGGCTCTGGTTGCGTAACGACATGCTGATTTTTATCTACCTTTACCGAGAACTCGGTCGCTGCAGGACCGCACCCTGCGGCTGCGCGCAAATCCGCTGACCGATCCTGGGCTATCGCCGGTGCTGCACACACTAATAGCACGAACACGAATCTCTTCATGATTGCCTTCCGTTGTTTTCGCCAAAAGAATAGGTCCCGTCTGCCTTATTACGACGTCCTGAGCGCTAGTTGCGTTTCGCAAATCTAGGCCGCCATGACGGAGGACGGGATTTCCTGCGGAGCGAGGTGGGCGCTGTGGCGACACGCTTCGGTGGCATGCTCATCCCTGGAGACTGAAATTGCCGCGCATCCCGTGTTCGCATTCGAGGGATTAGCGTCGTCACCGGCAAAGTGGGTACTGGATCGAACATGATTGCATAACAATGTCGGCGGGTAGGCATGGAGGCTACCGGATATTCCCGCTGGTTCGAGCGACTGCTAGCAGAGTTAGGTTTCGAAGTATGGATGGGCGATCCTGCGGAGATTACGGCCAAGCGAGTCAAGAAGCAGAAGTTCGACCGTGAGGATGCCCAACTGCTGCTGAGACTAATGCGGGAAAATAATTTTCCGCAAGTCTGGCTACCGGGTCCGGAGAATCGAGATCTGCGACAGGAGGATACGAAAGATGCCGAGGAGGGGTCACAGGGAGGAGCAAATTCTGCAGACTATCCGGCTTGCGGAGCTCTGAAATGGAGAACCCGCCGTCAGTCTGCACGGCGGGTCTCTAGGAATATGTTATCGCTCGGTCTATGCTATGAGTCTCTTCAGGTTGAAAACCATCAGAGTAAGCAAGCCCATTCCAAGCATGAGGACGCTGGAAGGCTCAGGCGCCGCGGTGATAATGCGGAGATCATCAGAGGCGTTAAAGGTTGCGTCAGTATAAGTGAGTGTGTTGCCAGAAATAGTAAACTGATCAATTTGATTAAATAGCTCGAAACCTTGTCCGACTTCCGTTGTGTAATAGGTTGTAGTCGGCACCCCCAGAATCGAGTTCGTTGCCACAAGGCTTGCGTCGAGAGCTTCAACTCCAAGTATGGGTGTCGCAAAAGTGATAGAGCCACTATATATGGTTCCTGAAAAATCTGTTGAATCCCAGCTATGCAGGTAAAAGGAACTGACGTCAGTCCCCGCGGCGATCGTGCCGGGCGTGAGACTGCCTGCCCCGAAGTCACCGTAGCTTCCTGCCCCGCTGGCATCCACAGAGATAGAAGAAGAGAGCACGCCCGATTGCTCTGCAAACACGATGGACTCTGACCCAGTTCCCGTCGCCACCACAGACGGTGGAGGAGAAACAACAGTGGCATTCCCGGTGACGCTTGTTACTTGCGCCGTAACTGCAAGGGGTAACAGCAGTAAACAAAGGGCCATCAGAAATAGTATCTTTCTCATCGTGTTCTCCTCATTCTCAGCGATCCGGGATTAGAGTCCGGCAGAGGGCCTAGTAGTTCACACCAACACTCATAAGGCGCGGGCAATTCAGGCTCCAACTTTTGGAAATGTTCGGCCTTGATAAGCCGTCCCTATTCAAAGAAATTGGCGCCCTCCGACGAATGTGGGGTGGTCGAGCTATGCAATATTTTTCCCAAAACGAGAACATGATTGTTGTCATACTGTTCACTTACATCCATTTCTCCTCAACGACACAAGGGTTCACGCCTCTTTCTTCGCCAATGCCTGATTGCCGTTACTGTCCATGTAGAGTCCTAGGACTGGACTTGATTTCATGAGAATGTCGGCCCTCCGACCCGAGTAGACTTTGGCTATTCGACGACCAAGGCTCGGGAGAAAGCAGCCGACATGATGATTATAGGAATAGATTATCACCCGAGCTTTCAGCAACTCGCTTTCATGGATCAGGGAACTGAGAGTGCGGGGAACGGGAATTGAATCACAGCGATGGTGAAGCGGAGAAGTTCTAAACTCTTACTTGACAGGTGTGTAAAAAGTGTGTATCGTATCTTATGTCCAGTCGAGAAGGCATACAACGCTTGAAACGGGACGGCTGGTATGAGGTTGTCCATGTTGGGAGCCACAAGCAGTTCAAGCATCCGGTGAAGCCGCGACGGGTCACTGTGCCACATCCTGTTCGAGATATCCCAATTGGCACGCTGAGAAGCATCGAAAAGCAAGCGGGCATTAGGTTGAGGTGATTGATGGATTACATCGCATATCTGCATAAGGATCGTAAATCGGATTTTGGCGTGAGCTTCCCAGATTTTCCTGGGTGCATTACCGCTGGTAGAACTTTGGAAGAAGCGCGGCGCAGAGCGGCAGAAGCCTTGAGCTTTCATATCGCTGGGATGATTGAGGATGGCGAGAAGATTCCCAAGCCATCAACCGTTGATGACGTTGCAGGTGATCCTGCCCTTAAGGGGGCCGTGGCGTTTCTTGTCCCCGCACATTCAGAACGGACAATCCGCATCAACATAACTGCTCCGGAGAGACAGATTGAGAAGATTGACCGTTTGGCGCGGTCTGCTGGCCTAACGAGATCGGCTTTTCTCGTGCGGTCGGCCATCCAGTCTCGGCCAGCGAAAGAGAAGCAATACAAGGGCAAAAAAGCTTTCGCTTAATCCGCCAAGAGAAAACAAAACCAAATCATTCGAGCGCCGATGGCCTAGTGCTGTCGGCACTCTCTTTTTGCAGCTACTTCGACAAGATCGATCGCTGTATGTGGAGCAAGAACATAGCGTACGCTCATTTAGCTTTGACGCTTCAGTTTCGCCAGATGAGCATCCAGTTGATCTTCCGGAATTCCTTCGCCACAGTCGAGTTGATCGGTACCGATTCTAATCTTTGCTTGAATTCATCGCGAGACGTTCATTCCACAGACCTACGTTTGGGGAGGAGAAGCGCAGGTGGACTGGTATGAAGCCTCCGCAGATATCTGCGGAGAGCGAGAGCTGGCCTATGTATTTTGCATGCGCTGCGTCAGGCCAGAGCAATTTGCTGACCTCATGATCGAGCAGGAACGGATTGAAGAACCGAGAAAGCTCCCGGAAATTCTCAACTCCATCGATGAGCTGACGACCAAGGTTTGGTACAACCGGCACCAAATTCGCCGCGAAATGATCGAGGATGGAAAGATAAAAATTGTTCCAGGAAGGGCAGTGCGAGCAGAATCGTCAAGCCGACTTTGCGCACACGAGAGACCGGACAAATCTGCGAGAATGGATGGGTGTGTAACCGATATCGATTGACGCACTCGAAGCAGTATTTGGCCGAGCGATTCCAAGCGTCGGATGAAATCGAAGACCGTCCTCGCTACAACATTGCGCCAACGCAGCCTGTGGTGACGGTCCGCAAAGAACACGGCAGGAAAACTCGTAAGTTCACAACCATGCGTTGGGGACTCATTCCTTCCTGGGCGAAAGACACGAGCATCGGAACTCGAACGCTCAATGCCCGGTCGGAGACAGTCACGACGACACCGGCATTTCGACAGTCGATCTTGACCAAGCGCTGCCTTATTCCTGCGGATGGATTCTACGAGTGGCAGAAAATAGGGTCAGTGAAGCAGCCTTATTGTTTTGAAGTTAGTGAAGGCGATGTCTTTGCGTTCGCCGGACTTTGGGATCAGTGGAAGAGTCCCGACGGGCAGATCATCGAGAGCTGTACGATCCTTACAACGACTCCTAATTCTCTCGTCGTTGACATGCACGACCGTATGCCGGTGATTGTCCCCCCGGAAAAGTACGACGTGTGGCTCGACCCCGACGTTAATGACTTCGATGCGATTCGCAACATTCTTAAGCCTTACGACCCGAACCTGATGCGCCGGTACCCCGTAAACAGGAAACTCAACAATTCAAGAATTGACGATGCCGAGTCCGCATCGCCCGTCATCTTGGACACTCCTACACAGGCGAAGCTGTTTTAGCTTTAACTGCTTCTGAACACACTCGCGAGGACTCTAAGATGCCGCGGCATCGCCGGCGAGGGCGCGAACCGCCTTGGGCTGAGGACGCAGCAGCAAATAGAATGCGACGACGTGCGTGATCATCAGCACGGGCACGTAGATGATCGGGATCGCGTAGGTGGCGCCCAACTGCCCCGCCAGCGCAGGAAGTCCAACCTGGGTGGCGTGGTAATAGTCTAGGATGAGATCGACCACCCCCACGAGATTGAAGGCCACGACGAACAGCCAAAAGAGCGGACGTATCCTTACCGTCAGAAGCGCCAGGATGGCGAGCACCCCGGTTGCCAGGTCCCAGTAGGCGGCGAACGTGGCGAAGCCAGCGGCGGGCAGATTCGGGCCGACGACGCCTCGAAGGATAAAGACGAGCCCGAAGAAGCGGAAGCTGTGCAGCGTAGCGATGGCGCGTTGCGCTGCGACCGGGTCCATCGACTTGAGCCTGGGCATGACGTACACGCCGAAGCAAAGCAGCCACGCGACATAACCTAGAATGAGATGCAGATTGAAGATGATTTCCGGCGACATTTGGCCTCCTATCGGATTGACGGCTTGCCGTTAGATGAAATACATCATCTGACGAGAACAAGATCCACACCGCGAGTCACGGTTCCCAACGCGGCCTATAGTTTAGGGGTTCGAAGTTCAGCCATCGCCGTCGAACGGCCGTTACCTTTACGCGCTAGTTGGCAACAAACAGGAAATGCTGATCGCCTGCATCAGCGAGCGCGCCAAGCGACTGGACGTGCCCGCTGACCTGCCCGTGTTGCGTGATCGCGAGACCCTAGAGCAGGTGCTGGCTTTCTTCGGGACGAAGCTCGTCCGCGAGGTAAGCGATCCCACGGTCATTGCGGTATTCCGACTGGCGATTGCCGAGGTGGTCCAGGCCCCCGAAGTGGCGCGTGCGCTCGACTCTAGAGCACGCGAGGCAAGCCGCTCCGCCCTGC
>Ga0210402_10002491_pt1 | contig 17913 bp, 20 predicted proteins | sample IncBWC7MmetaG_FD_161055 | JGI IMG/M metagenome (GOLD analysis project Ga0210402, IMG submission 161055) | Forest soil microbial communities from Barre Woods Harvard Forest LTER site, Petersham, Massachusetts, United States - Inc-BW-C-7-M | ecosystem: Environmental > Terrestrial > Soil >... | reverse complement strand
TCGATTGCCTCTCATATACACATTATTGCTTCATCCGCAAGTCGCAAACGGAGTTTACCCTGCCTTTACCGGCAATTTAGCTGCACAAGTATCGGAAATCCCAGCCAGGTTCAGCTTAAAAAGCTGGCTATTTGGTTCTGGGTGACCCATCTTAGGCACATCATCGGCTTTAAATCCGGGCGCCTATGGCAGAGAGACCGGTTGTGCTCCCGCCTTGCAAAGGAACACAACCGTGACTCAGGCATATCCGATCGACATCGCTCGTGAGATTGATCGCCGGTGGCAGCGGCGTTCGAATCTTCCTCCGGCGCCGAAGACCGAGAACGAAAATCGCGATCCATGTTGTCCGGTCTGCAACATGTCGTCATCGATTGCGCCGGCGGCTTCCGGGCATCGCGGTAAGAAGCTCATTAACGATCAGTGGCTGTGCCCCTCCTGTGGCCACGACTGGATCACTGTGCAACGGGTGTGCGCATGAGCGGAGCTCCATATGGTGCATAAATTTCGTTGCGGGCAAAGGGTCCGCTTGAGCGGCAGCTATCTTTATCAGAACGCAGCCAGCGGCTTCTATGAAGTGATTCGGCAGCTCCCGTACGGCGAAGGCGATTATCAATACCGCATCAAAAGCGAACGCGAGCAGCATGAGCGCGTGGTGAAGGAAAGCGAACTCGAAGCGAGCTAGGCTTCGCCTTCGGACCGGTATTGCGGGCGTTCGCAGGCGATCTGCCGGCAAGCAACTGCTACATCAATTTCGGCCTTCGCACGCAATCGGCACGGTCGGTCCTAACAAACTACCCACCCCATGAACTTCCGCACGACCAAAGCGAACGGGCCATTGAAACCGATGGTTTCAACTTTGGTGCATGCAAGCGACCTGCACGACACCCATCGCCGTTCTCGACCAGGTTGAACGGCCACCAGGACGAGGCCAAGCGCTGGAAACACCGTAGTCAACAACTGGTAAGATCAGGAAAAACTTGCGGCATAAAACTTGACTCAACCGCTGCACAAAGCTCTCGATCAAGAACTCTAGGGAGGTCGACAGCATGGCAAAACTCCGTCTTCGGAATCGTGCGGCTCGCCAAAAGCCGCAGCCGAGACTGAGCGCTACCCGCGGAGACCACGAGTTGGAAGGGCGTGTGGCGTGGGTTACGGGGGCGAGCGGCACGCTGGGTGCGGCAATCGGCGAAGCGTTGGCAGCGGGAGGCGCCATTGTAGGGCTGTCCGGCCGCAACCCGGCGCCGCTCGAAACGTTAGCGGCGCGCCTTGAGGCGACGTACGACAGTCCGGCACTCGTCCTGCCCATGAACATGGCGAGCCGGGCGCAGGTCGATGCCGCAGCGGCAAGCCTCATTACGCAGCGGCAGCGCATCGACATCCTGGTGAACTGCGTTGCAGTTCCGATCTTCGGCGATTTCCTTCAATTGGCGGACGACGATTGGGAGGTCGTGATCCAGTCGAAATATCTCGGCTACGTTCGGACGCTACGCGCTGTGCTCCCGCAGATGGTGCAACAGAAGTTCGGACGGATTGTCAATATTTCGGGCCGCGGCGGGCGCCAACCCATGGCGGCTCATCTGCCCGGCTCAAGCGTTAACGCGGCGATCAATCTCCTGACGAAAGGTCTGGCCGACATCTACGGCAAGCATAACATTCGCATCAATGCGGTCCTGCCCGGGCCGATCGACAGTCCGAGGCTGAGCAAGGTGAGCACCGTGAATAAGGTCCTCGATCGCGAAGGCAGAGGCGGTCAAGCAATGGCTTCTGCCGCGACGCCGATTCCTCGCCTGGGCAAGCCGCGCGAAATCGCCGACGCGGTGTGCTATCTTGTGTCCGAGCGCTCCTCTTACGTGACGGGTACGCTGCACGCGGTCGACGGCGGCGGGACTGCCGCCATTTGATGTCACTGACGGGGCACTGTCCGGAAATACGACAGCAGTTCATCCACCGACATCACGTCGGCATACCGCGCGTCAAGATCACGCAAATGCACCGCATGAAGCCCCGGATCCATATCGCCGACCGCCTCGGCCGCGATCAGTGTCCGATAATTGTGCTGCATCGCATCAATGGCCGTCGCGCGGACGCAGACGCTGGTAGTACAGCCGGCAAGCACAATCGTATCGATCCCGAGGGCCTGTAGACGATCGTTGAGATCGGTTCCAAAAAACGCCGACGGAAATTTTTTGACGATGACCGGTTCATCGGGCCGTGGATCGAGGATGGCGTCGATATTCACAGCCGCGCTGCCAAGCTTGCAGCGGCTGAGCCAAGGCACTTTCTTGCCCCAGAAGCCTGAGTCCCGCTCCGGGTCGGCGTAGGCGATGGTGGTGTAGAACACCGAGACGCCGCGCTCGCGGGCTGCGTCAAGCAGGCGGCACGTCTGTCTCATCTCTGCCGCAAAGTCGCCGCCGGGAAATTGCAAGGCGCCGCGCGTGAATGCGTTGCTGAAATCGATGACGACGATGGCGGGTCGCCGGCCCGTGCCGACCACGTAGCGATAGCCGCGCGCGTCGTAAAAGCGGAGAATACCTTCCGCGCCTGAGACGTTGTTGTCTCGATCCATCGCGATCAACCTCTCTGATCGATAAAGCGCGTCGCCTTCGTCTGGCGGCCTGCGTCGTAGATTTCTTTCGCGCTGACGAACTCGACCCGCGGGCGGACGCGCACAGCGTTACGGGCTCGAGCGATCACCACATCCGCGAGCGCGGCTTGATCGATGGTCCCGGCAACCTGGACCACCAGCTCGTCCATCGACAGCGGGTCAGCACTGTTCTCACGTCTGACCACCACCTGGAATTCGTCAATTCCCGGGATCGACTGGAGGGTCTCGAGCAGAACGGCAGGGTTGATCAGCATTCCCTTGACCTTGACGAGGTCTTTGGCGCGAACGACCGGTCCAACGATGCGTTCGCTGGTGCGGCCGCACACCGGACATTGGTTCCGATCAATCGAAACGATGTCGCCCACGATGAAGCGAATCAGAACTGTGCCGCGACGGTCAAGATGAGTGACGGCCAAGGCGCCGCGCTCTCCGTCTGGCAGCCGCCGTCCGGTCTCGGGATCGACGATCTCGTGATACTGGAGCTCGGGGGTTGGATTGTGCCAATCGCCGTCTTCGCGACATTGTGCGAACGCACCAAGCTCGGTCGAGCCATAACGGTCGAAGACTGTCGTACCGGCGGCGCCAAGCTCGCGCAGACAACGGCGCAGGTCTTCGCGCATCGCCGTGGATGACGCTTCGCCGGTGATCGCGCACATGCGCACGCTGCTGAAATCGGCGCGCAGCTCAATGGCCTGCAAGAGGACACGGCGAACGAAACTGGGAACGCCCCACAGGACGGTCGCGCGATGTGCTTCGATCATGCGCATGGATTCGTCGAGCGATCGACGAACGTCGAAGGCGCCGTAGCTTGCGCCTGGAAGGGCTGCGAAAATGGCAGCGCCAGCGGCGTATGCGTTGCTTGCTGAACGGACGAATGCGCCCATTGGGGCGGGGGTCAACGGGAACAGATTGGCAATGATGTCGGTCTCGCGGATGTCGGAAATCTCGGCGACGCGGCGCGATTGGAACAGGTAGGCGTTGTAGTCGTGGGTGGTATTGTAGATGGGCGTGGGGTCGGCGGTGCTGCCAGTGGTGTAAATGACCTCCCACAGGACCCGTTCCGGAAGCGGCAGATCAGGCAAGGCGAGGCGGAAGCGCTCGGGACCCGCCATCAGCTCGCTCTTCTTGGTCAGCGGGAGCCGCTCGAGATCGGTGACGCCGCGGATATCGCGGACGTCGATCTGCGCTTCGGCCCACTGCTGACGATAGTAAGGATGGCCGCGCGTACACAGATCGAGCATCGCGCGCAATTTCTCGCTTTGACGCAGCTCGATTATTTCCCGCGGCTGTCTTGAGAGATCGTCCATCGCGCTCCGGTCAGCCCGGACGCCGCTTGAGCAACGTCACCTTGTCCATCTGGAATACCGTCTCCTCGCGTTGATTGATGACGTGGTCGCGGAACACCACGATGCCTCGACTGACATCGCTCGAGGCCTTTTTCTCGACCACTTCCACTTCCGTACGGATGCTGTCACCCGGCCGCACCGGTTCGAGAAACTTGCCGCGTTCCACCGCGAGGAGGGCCAGAACCGTGTCTGCGAACAGCCGCCCCGTCATCGCGGTGGAAAAGGACATCGTCAGATGACTGGGGCAGATTCGGCCACCGTAGGAAGTCGTTTTTGCGTATTCTTCGTCGAGGAACAGCGGCACGTCGTAGCCCACGAGCTTGCAGAACTGGAGATGGTCTTCCTCCGTGATCGTCCGCGACGTCGTAAGATAGCGCTGACCGACCTCGAAATCCTCCCAGTATCGAATCTTCACGTCGCTGACCTAGCTTTCGCGGAGTACGGCCATGGCCGAGATTTCGATGAGCGCGTCCTGCCGCAGCAGCCCGGCAACGAGAACTCCCGTTGAGGTCGGGTAAGATCTTTTGAAGAACTCCCGGCGAACCGCAGCAGTCCCTTTATAGTTCTCCGTCGTGGTAAAGAAATCGTGGGTCTGCACGATATCGTCGCACGATCCACCGATCGAGTTCAGCAGCTTCTCAAATTTCCGAAAAATCTGCCGTGTCTGTTCGACGATATCTCCCGGCGCGGTGATCTTGCCGGTTTCGTCGGTGCCGGTGGTGCCGGACAGCCAGACCATTTTTCCGACACGCAGGGCCGGCACATAGGTATATTGCGGCGGCCATGGCTTTCCGCCTGTGACGGGCTCGCGGATTTCGAGCATCAGCTCTTCTCCTTCGGGGCTTCGTGCTGCAGCACGCGGTAGACATGGAAACCTTCGAGCAACGTGTCTCCACGCTGGTTCATGATGACGGTTCGGAAACGGCAGTAGCTGCGATCGCCGTCCTGCCACATTCTCTCGACGATGAAGCGCGGCCGGATCGTGTCGCCCACGACCGCCGGCTTCAGAAACCGGCATCCCTGCTCGACGAACACGAAGCCTTCGAGGCGTTCGCGCGCGGTCGAGGCGCCGAGCGCCGTCATCCCGGCAAGCAGCAAACCGTGCGCGAGAGGTTTGCCGAACTGAGTCTGGCGCGCGTATTCGACGTCGTAATGGATCGGATGAACATCGCCGGTGAGCCCCGAGAACAGCAGGAAGTGCGCGTCGTTGAGGGTCTTGGACGGACCCTCGAATTCCTCGCCGATCTGCAGCGGGGCCGCTCTCATCGTCGCCGTGACCGGATCAACTGGTCGGCAACCCTCTCGGCCGAGGAAGGCGGCCCGCTCGGATGATACCACTTGGGGATCCTGTGGAAGTAATAGTTGAGATTGCCTTTGACCAGCCCGAGCCGGTCGGTGATATTGCTCATGCTGAGCGAGGCAAGCTTGCGGTCGCGCATGAACGACGCGAGGCTTCGCAGAATCTGATCGCGACGATCATCGGCGCTGGCGCGCATGTCGCATCGCGACCCGCTGTCCGAAGCCGGCATCGAGGCTGTCAACGCCGCCTCCGTTGCTCGCGGCTGTGCGCAATGGCGCAAGTTTGACCGACTGGTCGAACCCTATTAGGAGTTGAAGAAAGGGTCAAACGCGATCCCAACGGTGGTCGTAATCCGCAACAACGCAACCTGTGACAAAACGCGCAAGCGCGCCACAATGTTTGCGCTGCACGGAGGGCTAGAGCTTGGCGACGATGTCGTCCGTGTAAAAGTCGCTCGGCGTTCCGGATTTGAGCAGTCCCGCTTTAAGCATCGTCTCGATCATCATTTTCCAGCTCGCCGGGTCGTTCTTGAGTATCTTGGTGGTGTCGTCCTGCCACCAGAGCTGCTCCTCGACCCGCATTGCCTTGGCGGTGAACTCGACCTGCTTTGCGCCTTCGACCTCCCACAGCTTGGCAACGCGCGTGACGATCGTCGCGCCGTCTGCGTGCCTGACCTCGACAATCGATGCTTTGGTGGCGCGCAGGATCTTCAGCAGCAAGTCGGGTTCCTTCGCAACAGTCTCGCGCTGGGTGAAATAGGCCTGTCCGGGCATGGGGAGCGCGTCGCTGGTGCTCCAGAAGACAATGTCCTCGCCTTGCTCCTTGAGCACGGTGGTGGTGCCGATGCTGACGATATGAGCGTCGACGCGGCCCTGTTGGATCAGGCCCCAGCCACCGGGGCTGTTGCCAATCGCCTCGCGGTGGACGGCATCGGGCTTCATGCCGTTCATCGCCAGCATCATGTCGAGGATGTTGTCGGAGGCGCTGCCGTAATCCCCGATTCCGATGACCTTGCCGATCATGTCGTGAACGTTGCGGATCGGCTTTTTCGGCGAGCTGTAGACCACGATCGGGGAGCGGTGCTCGATCGTGGCGAACGCGATGATCGGCGCACCTTGGCTGATGGCCTTTGCCATCGCGAGAGGATCTCCGCGACCATAGAGCGCCCGCCCGGCGATAACTTGCTGGACCGCGACCGCCGAGCCTTTGCCCGGCAGGATTGTGACGTCGAGCCCTTCTTTGGCGAAATGGCCGCCGGCCTGAGCATTGAGCGCCGGCGCATATCCGATCAAATAATTCAGTGGCGTGATGAAGCTGATCTGGCGCAATTGTTGCGCACGCAACGCCGTGGGCAAAGCTCCGAAGCCGATGAGGGCGGCTCCTGCGGTCAGCAGACGACGGCGAGAAATCGCGGACATGTCCAGATCTCCTTCTTGAACGTGGTATCACGATATCACGCAGCTGGCGGCGCGCAACACGCGGCCAAGTCATGACGCCATGAACAATTCGAGCGCACCTGACATTCGGTTTGCGGGCGTCGAGAAGCGCTTCACGGCCGATGAGCGAACCGTCTTTGCGGTTGATCGCACGGACCTTTCGATCCGTGCCGGAGAATTCCTCGTGCTGCTCGGTCCTTCAGGCTGCGGCAAAACGACAATGCTGCGGATGGTCGCTGGATTGATCAGGCCCAGCGCCGGAACGATTTACATCGGCCCGCACGATCTATGGCTCGGTGGCCAGCGCAATTCAGCGGTCACCAAAGAGCTCGGCGTCGTATTCCAGGACGCGAATCTATTTCCCTGGTATTCGGTCGAGAGGAACGTCGCGTTGCCCCTCAAGTTGCGTGGCATTGATAAGGAAAAGCGCCTCGCCAGGGCGCGGGAATTATGCGCACTGGTAGGCATTGGCGGCTTCGAGGGTGCCTGGCCTCGTCAACTCTCAGGCGGCATGCGCCAGCGCGCGGCGATCGCGCGCGCCCTGTCGTACGATCCCCATATTCTGCTCATGGACGAGCCCTTTGGCGCCCTCGACGCGATCACCAGGGATCAACTCAATCTCGAGCTGCAACGCATCTGGCTTAAGCAGGGATGCACTGTCGTATTCGTGACCCACTCCATCGCGGAAGCCGTCTTCCTGGGTGACAGAGTTCTGCTCCTGTCGCCGCGGCCTGGGCGCATCGACACTGAGATCGAGGTGCCATTTCCGCGTCCTCGGGCGACCTCGATTGGGAATCTCGCGGAATTCCAGTCGATCGTTCAGCGCCTGCGCGAGCGCTTGGAGGCGATCACATGATTTGGAAAATTGACCGGACCAGGCTCATCACACCCGCCCTGATCGTGTCGTTTGTGCTGCTCTGGCATTTCTACGTGACGTGGTTTGGCGTGTCGAAGTTCATCATCCCGCCGCCGTTGGAGGTATGGGACGCTCTGGTCGATTTGCTGACAACTCCCAGCACGCTCCGACACACCTGGGCGACTCTCTACGAGACGATCGTCGGGTTCGTTTTCGCGAGCGTTGTCGGCGTGGCGCTGGGCACGGTCCTTGGCAAAACTCCTTGGCTTGAGCGCGCGATCAATCCCTTCATTGTGGCGACGCAAGTCGTCCCAAAGGTCGCGCTGGTGCCGTTGTTCATTCTATGGTTCGGGTTCGGGCCCGAGTCGAAGGTCGTGGTCGCTGCGGTCCTGGCCTTCTTTCCGATCCTGACGAACACGGTACTCGGGGTAAAATCGGTCGATTCCGGCCACCGAGATGTCATGACGGTCCTCAACGCAAATCGGTGGCAAAATTTCCTGTCATTAGAGCTGCCAAGCTCTTTGCCTGCGGTGCTGGCCGGCATGGAGGTCGGGATCGTTCTGTCAATCATTGGGGCCGTGGTCGGCGAATATCTCGGCGGTGCGACTGGGCTTGGTTACCTCCTCGTGGCATCGATGAACAACTACAAAGTCGGCATGCTGTTCGCTGTGATTCTTTTGCTCACGGTGATCGGCTTCGTTCTCTATCTATTTATCGGTGGTCTGCGGCGGTTGGTGATACCGTGGCACGAGTCGGCGGCAATCAATAGCCGGGCTGCGATGGTGTGACGCGCAAAAGGCTGAAAGGGCTTACGGCCGCGACTTGCCGATCAATGCAACGGGGGCGATCGGGGCAATCTGCTGCAAGCTGGGCCTGCCCTGGCAGGTTTGTCGCGGCCTCGGCGTTATGGCGCGAGCCGTAGGCCTTGTGGGCCATATCCTGGAAGAGAGCCGTCGGCCGATGGCGCTGGAAATCTGGCATCGCACGGATGCCGAAGCCAGCGCGCATATTCGCGGCCAACTGCGGTCGCGGAAACCACAGATCGGGCGATGTGGGCGTGGGCACTGAGGGGCCGACCGCCGAGCCCAACCTCGATAAGAAAGAAAGCTAGACCGCGCGCGCGCCTGCGTCGCGATGCCGCTTGGGCAAAAATGGCAGCACGCGATCATCGGTATCGGCGCCTCGGGCATGATCCAGCGCCTCGCGGATGGACTTTTCCAAGGCCGGCAGCTGGAATGGCTTGCGCAAGACCCGGGCTTGCGTTGCGGCGGTCTGCACCACATCGCTGTAGCCGCTGGTGAGGAGAACCGGAATCTGAGGATAACGGTTCTTGATCTCCTGAGCCAAGGCAATCCCGTTCATGCCACCCGGCATGACGATATCGCTGAAAACGAGCGCGATCTTGTGGCCGCGTTGCAGTTGGTTGAGAGCGTCGCTGGCGTTGTTGGAGCGCAAAGTCCGATAGCCGAGTTGCTCGAGCAGCGAGGCGGTCACGTCGGCGACCTCCGGATTATCCTCGACCATGAGTATCGTGCCTTCGCCGGGTGCAATCGGTTCCGTCGGCGGCGGGTCGGCGCTCCGGACGATGCTTGCCTGCTTTCGCGGCAGATAGATCGTGATCCTCGTGCCGCCGCCGGCCTTGCTGGTCGCGACCACCGTCCCTCCCGATTGATGCGAAAAGCCGTAGACCTGCGCCAGTCCAAGGCCGGTCCCCTTCCCGAGTGCCTTGGTGGTGAAGAACGGCTCGAATATTCTCGGCAGCACGTCGGGCGCAATCCCGAGACCGGTGTCGGTCATCGCCAAGGCGACAAATTCTCCTTCGAGCCCATCCACCCCGTCGGTCGCTTGCAGGACGACGTTCACTGCCGAGAGCATGATGACGCCGCCGCCCGGCATCGCGTCACGCGCGTTGACCGCGATGTTGACCAGCGCCAGCTCGAGCTCCGCAATATCGACTTCGACCGGCCAGACATCCGGTGCGATGTCGCACTTGAGCTGAACGTTGCCGCGCAACGACCCGAGCAGCATCTCAAGCACGCCTTCGATCCGCTCTTTCACGTCGGTAACAACAGGATTGAGCGGCTGGCGGCGCGAGAAAGCCAACAGCTGACGGGTCAAGCTTTCTCCACGATGGGCGGCCGAGTTGATGGCATCGATCCCCTTCAGATCCTTGGGGTCGCTGAGCCGCCGACGGAGAAGCTGGGCATAACCGCTGACGATCATCAGCAGATTGTTGAAGTCGTGCGCAATGCTGCCTGTCAGCTGGCCAAGCGCTTCCATCTTCTGGGATTGGGCGAGTTGCTCCTGCGCCCGGCCGAGCGAAGTCTGCGCCTGGCGCCTTTCGGTAACGTCTCGCGTGATATGCACGAAGCCAACCAAGGTGCCCACCTCATCGCGGATCGCCTCGATCACCACGCTCGCCCAGAATCTGCTCTCGTCGCGTCGCATGCGCCAGCCCTCGACGGCATATTTGCCCTCGTAGGCGGCGACCTGGAGGGCGCGCGCGGGTTCGCCTGCCTGCTCCTCTTCCCCGGAAAAAAACAGGCTGAAGTGTCGCCCGATGATCTCTGCCGCCGCGTACTGGTGAATCCGTTGCGCACCCGCGTTCCAGTTGGTGATGCAGCCATCCCCGTCGAGCATGAAAATGGCGTAATCGGTGATGCCCTGAATGACGGTGCGATAGCGCCATTCGCTTTCCATGAGCGCGTCCTGGGTCTTGCGACGCTCGGCAATGTCGTGCTTGAGGGCGGCTTCGACCCGTTTGCGCTGCTCCATTTCGGCATGGAGGACTTCGTGGGCCTTCTTGAGGGTGGCCGTGCGTTCGTTCAGCGTTTGCTGCAATGTCTGGTGCTCGAGGACCAGGTTTTCCTCGGCGCTGCGACGCGCAGTGACATCCTCGGCCACTGCCGCGAGGTATTGGACGCAGCGGTTCTGATCGAACATGGGAGCAATATTGCTTCTGATCCACAGGCGTGTGCCGTCGGGCAACCTGGTCTTGCTCTCGATGCTGAAAGGCTTTCCAGTGTGGACGGCCTGCTCGAGCAGCTCGCGCATGTGATAAAGATCATTGGAATCGATAAGCTCGTGGATCTGCATTGCCAGCAACTGCGCGGCGGGCGTGCGAACGATCTCGCAATAACGAGAATTGATCAGCTTGAACGTTCCTGTCCGATCGATTTGAGCCAGACCCACGTCTGCGTGGCTCAACAGGGTACGGAGATTTTGTTCCTGGAAACCAAGCCTGACTTTGACGCGCTCTCGCTGCGCAATCTCCCCGCTTAGCATGAGAGCGAGAACAGACGCGCTGATCAGGAATATGGTCGAGATCAGGAAGGACTCATCGGGAGTTGATCCGAATGCGCCCTGACCCGACCAGACGCCCCAGGCGGCAAACGCCGATAAAATGAGCGTACATGCAGCGGTCTCGCGCTGGCTGCAGTGCAGGGCAGCCCACACCAGCGGCAAGACGGCAACAACGCCCAAGGCGCCCCTGTTCACGGGCAGTTCGAGCAGCGGACTGAAAGCGACAAACCCAACGACACTCGTCGCAAGAAATGCCGCGGCGGAAAACCATTGCTTGCCAAACCAACCGTTCTCGTAATTCCAGGCTCGGAGGCTCTCGGGTGCCCAGAGGACGAGCGCCGGCGCAACTACGAGCATGCCGCTCGCCTCGCGCAGCCAGCACGCGGTCCAAAGGGAGGCAAAGTCGGCTCCGGCCATATCACCCATGAGCCAGAGGGAGGCAGCCCCGATTGTTGCGCCCAGCATTGCGCCCGGACCAAGACTGACCGCCGCGAATCTGGCGATCCCGGCCGGTGTCTCGAAGCTTCTGCGGCCCTCGGACCAGGCTTTGATCAGATAGCCCGCAACGACTGCTGCAAGCGCATTCCCCGCCCCAATCGATAAAGTCAGGACCGAATCTGTGAAGCTCGCACCGGCCATAACGGCAGGTGCCCGGGCGGCCAGGAATGCCGCAAAAATCGCCGGCCACATACGCAGCCCGCGCAGCAGCACAGCAGCCAAGGCGAAACCAGGTGCTGCTGCAATGGGAACGGAACCCGGGTGCGTGGCGGCCAGCAGCAAATCCAGTTTCGCCAAGCCGAAACAAATGCTGCCGACGACCAACAGCTCGAGCGCGTATTTCGCCGTGCTGCGGGCACGCATTGATGTGAGAATTTGCGGGGTCGACAAGGGAGCCATGCGGAAGGGAGCCATACTGATGTCCCCTTGGCAGCGCCGTGGCACGCTGGCGCGTTTCACCCGTTCGTGAATGTCCTCCTGGTGAGTGACGAAACTGAGGCAAAACAGGGTAAGTGAGAGCCCGTGTCGGGTTCCCCACGCATAACCGACATGCAATCAGGAACGCCCAGGCGAAGCGTGCGGTTTATTCCCCGATGGAAAACTCGAAGCAATTTCGGGAATTTGCAGAGGAATGCGGTCGTCTGGCGCAAGAAGCCAGCACGGAAGAGCAGCGCCGCGTTCTGACCAAGTTGGCTGCAGCGTGGAGTAAAATCGCTGAGGAGTACGCGCGAGGCGACCTCACTCGGGCTGATTAGCTTCGTTTTGCGGGGACGGGCTGCGGTTTTCCGCGTCTTGCGCCAAGCGCACCCAGACCTGCGCCATATGGCGCATCAGAGCGCGCGCTTCCGGCTCCTGCAACGCGCTCGCCAACTCCAGACACTCTGCGGCGTAACGCCGATACTCTTTTGATCGTCGCATAGAGCCGGGCAACCCTCCCGGGCCACAATGACCCCGCCAAGGCGAGCCAAACGCGGGGGTCACGAAAAAGTTCCGTATGCCCGGCAGCGCATTTTGCACGCTCCCTGTGCGAGGGGTTTGGGGAACTTAACCCGCGGATTGTCAATCCTCTCGGTCGTCATCGTCCGCGTATGCGGACGATCCAGTAAGCACCGAACGTTGAGTTTCGCAGGGCTGTGGCGCGGCGGGGTTGCTGGATGTCCTGCTTGAAAGTGGGGCATGACTACGCGATGTCGACGATTGGGGCTTAAGTCCGCCGCCGATGAGCTGGTCGAATGAATGTGCTTGTGCTGCGGGGAGAGGGCAGAGCGGGTCTGCTCTGCCCGAGTAATTCAGACGTCTACTTGCGCTATGGCAAGGGCGCCAAAGCGCTTCAGTGATGGGCCGCGACGCTCTTGACGCATTCGGACAGCAGATCAGGCGGTGCCGAATTGCTGATGTCGCCCAGAGTTAGAATACCGACCATCCGCTTACTCCTGTTGATCACCGGCAATCGGCGGACCTGCAGCGCCTCCATGCGCCGCACCGCCTTGGCGAGATCATCGTCATCCCGGCAGCAATGGATGCCTGGGGTCATCACATCACGTGCCGTCGCGCCGTGATATCGAAGTTGTCCTGCGCCAGACCTTTGCAGACGATGTCTCGGTCGGTCACCATCCCGACGAGCCGGTCGTTTTCTCCGATCGGAATGGCGCCGATGTCATGCTCACGCATCAATTTTGCGAGCTCGATGACGGGGGTGTCCGGACTGACCCAATCGACTCCCTTGTGCATTGCCTCTTTGACTTTCATGGTGGACCTCCGTGAGCTTGGGCGCATTGATGAAATGCACCGTCGGTCCCCAACCCATCTTCGCAATATTATATATAAGAGCGACATTCGCAAGCCCACCGAATTTTAGTTTTCTCGCCTCAGCATACTCGCCGATCCCGCTCTCCTTCCGCGCTTCGTAGGCCGGTCGAGCTTCTCGACAAGAAAATCGGCGAGGACTTCGACCCGCTTCGGTCGCGGCCCTCCGGGCGGCGCTATCCAGTAGGCAGCTCCAGATGGGAGCGACCAATCCGGCAGCAATCTCTCCAACCGATCGGCGGCAAGTGCCTCGCGCAAAATGAATTCGGGCAGGATGCCAAGGCCGGTTCCGGCAATCAGGGCCGGCATCATGGCGTCACCATTATTTACGCGCAGCGGACCCGACGGCCGCACCGTCGCGGATTTGCCGTTTTTGGTAAAGCGCCACGTCTCGGGCGTCGTCGTATAGCTGTAGCCGATGCAGCGGTGCTGCGCGAGATGAAGAGGATGCTTCGGTCTGCCATGCTTGTTCAAGTATGCGGGCGAGCCGACCAGATAGCGCGGGATCTCACAAAGCCGCCGGGCAACGAGCGAGGAGTCGGGCAAGATGGCGATGCGGATTGCCGCGTCGAAACCCTCGCCGACGAGGTCGACCATCGCATCGCTCAGCTGGAGATCGATTGACACGTCCGCATAGGTGGCAAGGAATTCCGGCAGCAGGGGCGCGATGTGCAGCACCCCGAAGGACATGGGTGCGGCTAGCCGCACCAGCCCGCGCGGCACCGTTGCTTGCGCCAGTGCGGCGTCCTCGACTGCTTCGCCCTCGGCGAGAATATGCGCGGCGCGACCTGCGAGCTGCCGTCCGGCGTCGGTGAGTGCGAACCGCCGCGACGTTCGGTTGATGAGCCGCGCACCCAGCCTCGCCTCAATCCTGCTGACGGCTTTCGAGACGGTGGCTTTGGAAAGCTTCAGCTCCGCTGCTGCCCCCGCGAAGGAGCGAAGTTCCACGACCTTGGCGAAAATCGCCAGCCCTTCGAAGTCCGGCAGTCTGGCCATCTGGTCAAATTGAGAAACGATGAGTTTCGATAGTTTCTATTTCTAATTCATGGCCGTGTCCAAAGGTTTATCGGCGAAACAGGCCAGTGCCAGGAAGAGCACCGATGATCGAACACCGACCATTCAACGAACTCGGAGGAGAAAATCACGGCTGGCTGAAGGCCAAGCACCATTTCTCCTTCGCAGACTCTGGCGACCCCGCGCGAATGGGTTGGGGCTCGCTGCGCGTCTGGAACGACGATGAGATCGCGCCCAACACAGGCTTTCCGCCCCACCCGCACGCGAACATGGAAATCATCACCTATGTCCGAGAGGGCGCGATAACGCACAAGGACAGTCTCGGCAACGAAGGCCGAACCGAAGCCGGAGACGTGCAGGTGATGAGCGCCGGCACCGGTATCCGGCACGCCGAATACAATCTGGAACAACAGCGAACCCGGATTTTCCAGATCTGGATCATTCCCAGCTCCAAGGGCGGGTCACCCGCCTGGGGGTCGCAACCGTTCCCCAAGGCCGATCGTTCTGGGCGCTTCGTGACGCTCGCGAGCGGCTTCCACAACGACAACGACGCACTGCCCATTCGCGCTCGCGCCCGCGTGTTGGGCGCCATGCTGAAGGCGGGCGAAACCGTCGAATATGCGCTTGGCGAAGGACGTTATGGCTACCTGGTGCCTGCCTCGGGCGCGGTCGAGGTCAACGGACTGAGGATCAATGCGCGCGCCGGCGCCGCTATCAAAGATGTCGCTGTCGTCAGGATCACGGCAATCGAGGATTCAGAGGTCGTAATGGTCGACGCGCCGTAGCGCAGAGCGGCGCACCAGGTGCAAAACCATCGAGGAGAAGATCATGTCGAAGGTTCTGGTTCTCTACCATTCTTCCTACGGCCATATCGAAGCCATGGCGTATGCTGTCGCTGAGGGGGCGCGGCAGGCCGGTGCGCATGTTGACATCAAGCGCGTGCCTGAGCTCGTCCCCGAGGAGATCGCGCGTAAGTCACACTACAAGTACGATCAGCCCGCGCCGATCGCGAAGGTCGAGGACCTCGCTGCCTATGACGCGATCATCATCGGTGCCGGCACCCGCTTTGGCAGGCTATCTTCGCAAATGGCCAATTTCCTCGACCAGGCCGGCGGGCTTTGGGCGCGCGGAGCATTGCACGGCAAAGTTGGCGGCGCGTTTACATCGACAGCCACACAACATGGTGGGCAGGAGACGACGCTGTTCTCGATCATCACCAACCTTCTGCACTTCGGCATGGTGGTTGTCGGCCTCGACTACGGCCATGCCGGGCAGATGACCCTGGACGAGATTACCGGCGGCTCACCGTACGGTGCGACGACGATCGCCGGCGGCGATGGCTCGCGCCTGCCGACCGCGAACGAGCTCGAAGGCGCCCGCTATCAAGGTAGAAAGATTGCCGAGGTAGCCAACAAGTTGCATGCCTGACATCAGCAACCCGAGTCGCCGCACTCGATGTCGAGAGGAGATAAGCCATGTCTTACAGCGTATCGACCTTGCTGACCCGCAATCTTCACGACGTCTTCGGTGAAAACGACCCCGCGCGTCGGCGCGGAGCTATCGACGAGATCTTCACCGAAGATTGCGTGTTCTACGATCCCAGCAAGGGCGTCTACCGTGGCCGCGACGAGATCGATCGCGTCGCGGGCGCGATCAGGGCCACTCATCCTGACTTTCGATATCAGCCAATTGCCGCGCCTGAGGAGTTGGGCAATGGCGGGCGGGTCCGATGGGTATCGGGCCGCCCTGGTGAGGCGCCAGCTTACGCCGGGACTGATTTCATCATTAGCCGGGACGGCCGTATTGCCGCCCTTTATCTCTTTTTCGACAAGCTACCCTGAGCTGCGATTCCGCGTGCCGAGTCTGCATTCAATATTGTTCTCATGAGACTCAGGTGACGCCGCCGTGCCGGCAAGCGGCAAGAAAGAAAGCAACGCTGCGTGTCACGTGCGGCTTAATCTCCGCACACAGCTGCTCGAGCTTCTCGCCGAACAGCGCTCGCAACACCAGGGGGAAGAGGACCACATCTTGGAAGAACCGCGTCGTTGTTGTCAGGTTCTCCGGGGCGAACGCTGGTAGCGTGCCGAGTTCGTCGGAGTGAGCCGTCTCCGCCAAAAGCCGCGCCAAGGCTTCCGCTGCGTGCTCGCGCGCCATCCCGTAGACGCTGCTGGCCAAACCCGGAAACCGGCGCGCCTCGGCAATCGCCACCCGCATCAAACCGAGGGCATCGCTGACCAGAATCCATTGCAGGATAGCGGCGCCCAGGTTTTCAAGACGTTCCTCGATCGTCGCACCGGTCGGCGTACTGGCTTGGATGCGTGCGATGTTGGCGGCAACGCTCTGCGTCACCACGGCGGTGAAGAGCGCCTCTTTGCCGCGAAAACGGGCGTAGATCGTGGGCTTACCCGAACGCGCCGCCTCGGCGATCTCTTCGATGCTCGCGCCTTCGAATCCGCGCTCGAGAAAGACCTTCCGGGCCGCCCCGAGAATGCGCTCCTCTACCGCTCCCGCGAGCCCCTTTGGCGGGCGGCCGAAGCGCACCGCGGCGCGGCGCGCGGAGCCCTTGCTCGTCATGAATGCCTCCTCAACTCATTCAGTTTCATTGCGATTTGGCCAAGCCCCGTCCCGCGAAGCGGCCCCATGCAAGCCTCCCAATTTATGCATGCCTGGGTTGCTTGTAAATAGAACGGAACCGTATCGTTCCTATTGACCCTGGGGGTCAGCTGCTCTATTTAATACAAAGAAACGAAACGGTACCGTTTCGTTTCTGGGTCACGGGCCCCGCTGACATGTAGGAGCGGCAATCATGTTCGAAGACAACGTTCTGGAATCTCGCCCGCACGCGCTGGAGGAGGTTGAAAGCCCGCAATCTGTGCCGGCCGTGGGCCGCGCGCCGAACGCCCAACCGTCGAACGCGGAGGTCCAGGCACGGGCTCCCCTGCCACCGGAAAGCCCTGGCGAGTGGACGGAATGGCCGGCTCAGCCCGAGGAAGATCAGCCGCAGGCGACCCGCAAGAAGCGCCGCAAAGGCTTCCTCAAGCGCCGTCCCGTCGCTTTTGCCATCGGTGCGATGCTTCTCGCGGCGGCCCTGGGCGGCGGCTACGTTTATCTGGACTACGCCGAACACTTCGAGTCCACCGACGACGCCTTCATTGCGGCGCGCCAGTCCGCGCTCGCTCCCAAGGTGTCCGGCTACATCACCGCTGTCCCCGTCACCGATAACGAGCACGTCGCCGCCGGCGAGGTGATCGCCCGCATCGACGACCGCGACTACCGCATCGCACTCGATCAAGCCGAGGCGCAAGTGGCGGCGGCGCAAGCCAGCATCGAGAACATCGACGCGCAGCTCCAAGTGCAGCAGGCGCAGATCAGCGCCAACGAGGCGCAGGTCGAGCAGGCGCAGGCGGCGCTGGTGTTCGCGGAGCAGCAGAACTGGCGCTATCAGGAATTGGCGCAAAAAGGCTCCGGCACCATCCAGAATGCCCAGCAGTACAGCTCGCAACTGCGTCAGCAGCAGGCGGCTCTGGCGAGCGCGCAAGCAACGCTGAAGTTGGCGCAGCGGCAGATCGAGGCGCTGAAGGCGCAACGCAGCAGCGCCGTCGCGAGTCTCGCGCAAGCCAAGGCGCAGCGCGACCAAGCGCAACTCAATCTGTCCTATACGACGGTGACCGCAGCCCAGCCGGGGCGCGTCGTCAACCTCAGCGCCGCCGTCGGCCAATTCGCACAACCGGGCACGAACCTGACCATGT
>Ga0210402_10002490_pt1 | contig 17915 bp, 14 predicted proteins | sample IncBWC7MmetaG_FD_161055 | JGI IMG/M metagenome (GOLD analysis project Ga0210402, IMG submission 161055) | Forest soil microbial communities from Barre Woods Harvard Forest LTER site, Petersham, Massachusetts, United States - Inc-BW-C-7-M | ecosystem: Environmental > Terrestrial > Soil >... | reverse complement strand
ATCATTTCACAGACACGCTCCTCGGCATCGCAGGCATTTCAGCTTACGGTCTGCTCTTCAGCGTGTTCCTCTGGCTGCGCTTCGCCACGCAATTCCGCGGCGAGGAATTGAGCGAGACTGCGGCTCCCTCGCGTCCCGTCGTCCGTCCTGTTTCCCCAACTGCGGAGCAATCCGACGCCCTCCGCTTCCTGACGCCACAAGTGGCCGCCGTCCTTCGCAAGGAGTTCCGCTATCTCACGCGCAACAGTTTTGCCTTTTTTCTTCTGATCATGCCTCCCGTGTTTGTTCTGCTCTTCACCACCCAATTTGCAGTCCGGCATCCCACGGCTCTGAAGCATCCGATCTCTACCGAGATGTTTTTCCCGGGCATGATGGCCTATCTCCTTCTCATTCTGATGGCGCCTGCATATAACAGCTTCGCTTTCGACGGAAAGGGCATACAAACCTATTTCGCTTCGCCCGTAAGTTTTCGCGATGTATTCCTTGGAAAGAATCTCCTTTTGGTCGCAATGCTCGCTTTTGAATTGACGCTGTGCGTGGTTGCTTTTTCTTACCTCGTTGGGATTCCTTCCTTGCCCGTCCTTGTCGCCACGGCAACGGCGATCATCTTCAATGTCTCAGGACAATTGTCCATCGCCAATTGGTCTTCGCTGTGTTTTCCGCGAAAACTAAATTTTGGCCAGATGCGCGGGCAGCGCCAATCCGGCATGGCTGTGCTCGTCGCCTTTGGCACACAAATTCTCTTGGGTGGCATCAGTGCGCCCATTCTCTTCATGAGCCGCTGGAGCGGCGATCGGTGGCTTCCCGCTGAGGTATTTGCTTTTCTTGCCGCTGCGACGATCGCGGGTTATGCTTCCTCGCTCGATCCCTTGGCCTCGCTGGCCGAAAAGAAGAAAGAAAGTTTGATCGAAGCACTGTCCCGATAAACCCTCAACCGCTTGAAGCTTAATCAGAAGTCGCCGCTCAAGCTACAAACCACAGAACGTAGGGTATCTGCACCGTGCGCACGCAATGTCTCGCCCAGGTATTGGCAACGCTTTTTAACCGCATCCGTCGGCGCATCCCACCGTCCACAGAGGGCGATGCACTTCACTGTCGTTGCGGAAACACCGTGAGGCTTGAGGCTAACCTAATCGCTCCGGTTCTGCCCGACACCGCCCCGCGGCATTACATCGATGACCTGATTACTACCCTTCCCTGATCGAAAGGCCCGTAAAGCAACAAACCCATCAAACGCCAACTTGCAGGATTTACAAGGCTTAGCTGAGTTCGTTTTGTAATTTTCATTTTTGCAGATTGGGAGCATTGTGCTCTTCCACAAGTAGGGCGGTGCTGCCACGGGAACGCAACTCAAGTCGAGAGGTTGACATTGAGGGTCGGTGGTACGGGCTGGCCCTGGCGAATCCGCTGCAGTCATTCGAGTTGGTTCAGAGTACGATCGAACGCCCGCTCCAAATTGGTCTCGCACCTGAGCAAGAGATTTAACGACGGATCTCCAGCGAAGTTAGGATTGGGTCCGGAAAAATACATTCCGTTTAGAAGTTGGTTAGTTCGAATCCTTGCAGGCCCCTGGTCTAGCTATCAGAATTGGTTTGCTCACTCTCCTTTTGTTATTTTCGCTCGACTGGTACCGGGAGCCTTCTGGCTCCAAAGCTCAGTTAAAGTCGCTTCAATGTAGTTCGTAACCGATCTCTTCTCCTTTCTTGCTTCCTCAATGAGCCTTCGTTTGAATTCCGCAGATACGCGCAGGTTTAGCGTTTCAGTCTTCAGCATTTAACCCTCAGGCAAGTCTGACCGCGATGCTAGCGAAGCGCTTTCGGGGCGTCAAGTAATGGAGATGCCAGGGAATTCTCTTGACCTGTAACGCTATACGCGTTACATTGGCGGTACATGGAGGACCCATATGAAGAGAAACTTCGGCCAATTAGCACGGAGAAACGTGAAGCTTGCTAAAGGGAAATGGTCCGATGAGTTAGGAAAGCACCATCTACAGATCCTCAGGTCTCTCACCGAGAACTACGGATTTGTAGTTGCACTCGGCGATTTGCTCCTCCTTGAAGGCAGGTGGTATGTCACACACGCTGGCCTCTTGCGGCTAGCTGCGCGCAGCCGCTGCCTTGGTATTCACGTCCAACAGGTCCGCGATTTCTGTGATCCAGTTGCTGGACGATGGGTCTTCAAAGCATCGGTCTACAAATCTCCTAATTCGAAAGGGTTCGTAGGATATGGCGATGCTGATCCCACCAATGTTTCCTCGCTGGTTCACGGAGCTGAGTTACGCATTGCCGAAACTCGCGCCGTCAATCGCGCTCTCCGCAAGGCTTACGGTATCGGCCTTTGTTCTGTAGAGGAGTTGGGATCGTTTTCCAGTTCCCCGAGTCCTACAAGGGACCAGGGGGAGTCTCAAAAGCCGCAACCTCAAAATGGTTCGAACAATGGTCACACGCGACTGCGGGACAGGCTGTGCCTCCTAATCCGCCAGTACAACCTCGATCCGACTCTTGTTAAGGCGTATGCCGCGGATTTTTGCGGTACAGAAACTCTCAAAGGGGCCAGTCGGGACCTGGTCGAGTCCTTCATCACCCATATAGCGGCATCCGCAAGAGAGAACAGAGATGGTCTAGTGTGCAAACTTAATTCTTACGCTCAACCCATGGAGGTGAAGCAATGAAGCGACAAATCCCTGGTCTTCATTTGAACCAACGCGGAGTCGAAAACAAGCTGGAAGGACTATTTCTAGCTCGCGTGGAGAAGGCTCGTTACCGATGGCATCCGCAGAAGCCGTTCGTCGAGATCCGCTTTGTGATTTTGGAACCTAAACCGTTCGAAGGCCGGCTTTTCTCCGGTCGATTGTATTGCACTGAAAGAGCTCTCTGGAAGCTCAACGGGTTTCTTCGAGATTTTGGCTACGACACTCAGCTACTTAAGGATGACCAGGTCGATGAAAAAGCTCTCTCCAATCTCCGTGGTGTCGTCCGAACCTCCTATACAACCCTGAATGGGCGCTCTTACCAGAACCTGGACGCCTTCGCCCCCGAAGCTGATTGGGAGCTCCTCGATTGCTCATCACTGGCCCACGCCGATGGGCAGGGAGGCAGTGATGGTCTATAGCTACACACAGATCAGCCAATACCTACGCTGCCCTCGCAGCTATCGCTACCGCTATTTGGATGGCTGGCGTGAAAAAGAAACTCGAGCGGCAATGGTCTTCGGTCGCTGTTTTGAAAAGGCTTTGGGTGCTTACTTTTGTCAAGAGGACAGCGCTGCCCAGCTTTTCAGGGAATGGGAGGCGTACCGCGATGCTCCTTTTGAATACCGCAAAGGTGAGTCCTGGGATCACATCTTTCACCAGGGCGTCCACCTACTCGAAACATTTGCGCGGGACAATCGAATTCGGATTCAGAATCCAAAGACGAACTTGCAAATCAAGATGCTCCGGGCATTGCCCGGTGGAAGCGAATTCGTGTCCTATCTTGATGCCATCGGTGAAATTGATGGCCAGCACTGCCTGATGGACTGGAAGACGACGACCAGCCGCTATTCAACGGAACCCGAAGGATTACTCTCGCTCGATCCGCAACTCATTTGTTATTCCTGGATCAGTGGTATTTCGGAAGTAGCGCTGGTCGTCTTCGTTCGGAAACACTCTCCCGAAATTCAATATTTAAGAGCAACGATCACGGAAGAGCAGCGCGAGGAATTCGGGCGTCTGGTGGAAAACACGATCGGCCAGATCGAAGCGGCTCAATTTGTTTCGCACACCGGTATCCGCTTTCCCCAAAACGGCTGCTTGAGCTGCCCACACTTAGGGCTTTGCCTAAACAACGAGTCGTTGGTAGCGGCCAACCTTATCCGTAAACCAGGAGCAAACGAACTTGATTGGCTTGACGAGCTTGTGGATTAACGGGCGAGATGCTGTGGCACCAGAAATCGATCGCCACCGGGCCGTCCTTGTTCTAGGCAAAATCGATGAGATTTTGAGTTGGGAGAAGGCGAGAGAACAAGAGAAGGACACGCGGTTTGTCGAGCTTGGGGAATACCTGTGTGAGGTCAGATCGAAGCAATATTGGAGGTTAGAAAAACTGCAGTCGTTTGATGAGTTTCTGGCAAAGCGTTTCCCTGAGTCACGACGGAAAGCGTACTACCTGATGGCTATCCACGAGAACTTGACGAAAATCCCCAAACAGCAGCTTCGCGAAGTTGGTTGGAGCAAAGCGACAGAATTGGTCAAAGTGGCAAGGAAGGACCGGGAGGCATTCGATTGTGCAACCTGGTTGCACAAAGCGAGGGAACTACCGAAGGAGGGTTTTAAGGGAGAGGTGGAACGGCATCTTACGGGCAAGGAAACGGAGGCTTGGGAAATCATCTACTTCAAGCTTTACAAGAGCCAGTTACCCGTGGTCGAGAAAGCCCTCGAAACTGCTGGCCTGATGCTTGGAACTGATAAATCGAGAGGTTACTGCCTTGAGATGATCTGTGCCGATTTTCTAGCAGGTGCCACTCTTCGTGAGGATCAACGTTGAATTTAGTTGGCCTGGAATAAAACAACTTCAACCTTCCGTCGAGGGAGCGCTACTCAACCAAATGCAGATGCCGCGATTGCGACAGAAACAACCCCGAATAAGGCTGAATCCCGAGAGCTACGAAGCGCTCAAAATTCAAGTCTTGGACCGGGATGGATGGCGATGCCAAGATTGCGGTTCCTCAAAAATGCTGGAAGTCCATCATCTGAACCCCCGGGGCAAGCTCGGCCACGATGCGTGGGAAAATCTCATTACGCTTTGCGTTGCCTGTCACAAAGGCCGGCATGGGATCGGCAGCTGAGTCTTGTCTGTCACCAAGGCATTTGCTGGCGCTCTAGCCAACCTGCTAAGCGCTTAGTGTTTGTGCGCATAGCTGTTCGAACGAACGCGACCTTGCCGGCATGACCAGCCCGATCTCTCAGCCGGAGAATACGGGAAGGTGATAGGAGGGATCGAAACTGCCCGCCTGTCGCGGGTTCGGCGACACCGCCGAACACTGAAAGGCATGCGACGGTCAATAAAATATAATAGTAGTCAACAGAATGAAACGCGGAAGCTGAATGAGTTGCGCTCTCCCGAGACGGCTATCTTGTTTGGAGGAGCCAAGCAGTGGCCGCATGACACAGTTTTGCGAAATCATCCCGGCTCTAGCTTGCAATCGCTTAGAAGCCATGCTTTGTCTTACCGTTTGAAGCCAAGACTAGTACACGGTGAATATCAGGACGAATAGTAGATTTAAATCTTTGTCTTTCTTTGCGGTCTTAATCACTTTCTTTGTTCTATGCGTCGCGTCGTTCCTAGCCTTATGATGGTTCACTGGTGGAAAGCCAGGAATCGCTCGGAGTCATCGGCATGCCGTTTGGTGGCACTCTCATGGTTGCCTGTACGAAACAAAGAATGCATTAGTGCTGATGAATCCCGGAACGAACATCCATTGTGTTGGACGCAAGTGATCACAAAATTGCATAACCTGGCGATTGTATTTTCCCGCCTTGCCCACCCGTCCTTTGTTGCGCATACTTTGTTTTGCAAAAGTGTAGTTTGGCTTGATTGCGAGATATGTATTGAATTCTGATTTTCTGACCACAACTGACTCAGTTTCTATGCCCGACCCAACGTCAGGAAGCTCGACGATTACTCTTGAGCAAATCTGGATCGGGAAATACTACCGACTAGCTGTCCTTCTATTAGTGCTAAATGTGATATCGGCACTGTTATTCATCATCTTCGTCCATGGTATGGCCTATGATGACAGGTACAACCTCGCGGACGTTCATCGTTATGCGAGCGATGGACTTTCCGCCGATACTATCAGAGCTCACATAAATCCGGCGGGCCCGACCAGCTATGTTTGGATGGCTGCTGCAGCTCGGCTGTTTCCTGAGAACGAGCTGCGAAGTGCACGGGCAGCTGTACTTCTCAGCTGGCTGCTTCTGGGCGCAGGGATCCTACTCGGTGCTCGCCGTACGCGTTTTGCAGCGTTTTGGTATGCCGCTCTCTTCGTCACGCTCGCCTTTCCTCATGCTGTCACCGCAGCGGCTCTCGTTTTGACTGAAGGGCCGGCGCTGCTCTTCGCAATCTTGGGCACTCTCATGTGGGTAGAGTTTCTGTCTCAACCCACGTTCAATCTCAACCAAGAGCCGCTCGGAATCGCTGCGGGGATTTCGGTCGGTCTTGCGATAACATGTCGCCAATACTACTTGGCGTTGCTGCCAGCGGTGGTGCTCTTTTTCGTACAGCAGCGGCGACAACGTCCCCGGCGGGCTAGGTCAGTCTGGATTCTCCCGACAATGCTCTCGCTTATTGCGGCAATATTGCCCGTGCTCCTTCTTGCGATCGAATGGAAGGGTCTGTCAAGTCCAGGCATGGTGTCGGGGAGTTCTTACACCAACTGGACGGCCACGGTAGGAGTAAATTTCCATCGGCCGATTGTTACTGGCTTTTACATCTCGCTTTATTGTCTTCCGTTGACCTTCCCGGCGATGCTACGCTTGCGATCCCAACAGGGTTGGCGAGTGCTCTTGGTCGCAGTTCTTGGTGGGCTCGGAGCCATCCATTTTATGTCCAGTTTGCTGCAGCCGGGCCCCTTCAACTCATTGGTTGGAACTATGTCGCGAATGCCACGAGGTCAGTCCCTGTTTTTTGGACTAATTGCGGGTGCTGCAATCTACAATTTCGTCGCGGTAAGTATGCTGCTTTTGGAGAAAAGGACAACTCTGCTTTCGTGTCCTCCAGTTGTCTTTTCAATTCTTGTGATTATATTCTTCATAGCAGAACAGGTCGGGGTTCAAGGCAATATTCCTTTTTATGACCGATACGTAATTCAAGTGGCACCTTTCCTCGGGATCATCGCTTTCGGGCTCCTGCCAGAACTCAACTTGGCGCGCCTTCTGTCCCTCGGAGCCATGTCGGTGTTGGGTCACTGTATGCTGTGGCGCTACGCTCTCGGTGGATGATGGGCTCTCGTTCGTATCATTGCTTCCGGCGGCCGATCGGAACAGTTGTAAAACATGGTGGGGCAGAGAACAGTAGAGAGAATCTGCAGATTCTCTAAATGAAAGTGGTACTAGAGCAAAGATGGGTCTGGCTAGGCGTAATGCTCCAACAGAGGTCCGCGAGATCATGGCTACCGCGTTCCGTCTCTCGATCGCTATTCCACTTCACAATGAAGAAAGCGTCTTGCCAGAGCTCTTGCGTCGAACTCGCATCGTGCTCGATCAGATTCCCGGGGGACCTCACGAAATAGTTTTTGTAGATGATGGTAGCTCCGACCGCACCTTCGAGATACTCGAAGGGGCAGTCGAAAAAGATCCTCGAATTCAAGTGATATCGCTTTCTCGCAATTTTGGGCACCAGGCTGCGATTACGGCAGCCATGGATCACGTAACGGGTGAAGCTGCAGTGATAATGGATGGGGATCTGCAAGACGTTCCCGAAGTGATCCCGCAATTTGTGGAAAAATACCAGCAAGGCTACGACGTCGTGTATGCGCAGCGCGTCCGGCGGAAGGAAATTTGGCCCCTCCGAATCTGCTACTTTGTGTTTTATAGAATGATGACAAAGCTTTCTGATATTCGATTGCCGCTGGACTCCGGAGATTTTGGGCTGATGTCCCGGAGGGTCGTCGACGAAGTGAGACGGATGCCAGAGCATCACCGGTATCTGCGAGGATTGCGGACTTGGGTAGGGTTTCGACAAACGGGGCTAAGCGTGGAACGAGCGGAGCGGCATTCGGGAAAGAGCAAGTACAGCCTGATGCAGCTAATAAAGCTAGCCACCGACGGGGTTTTTGCATTCTCAATCGTGCCGATCCGCATGGCGGCACTGTTCGGCGGCTTCGTGATGTTTCTTTCCGGCTTATATGTGTTGTACGCGCTGTATGCCAAACTGTTCCTGAAAGAATCTCCGCAGGGGTTTACTGCGCTGCTCGTAGCCATCACTTTTCTGTCCGGCATCGTGCTGTTCTTTCTGGGGGTGATTGGAGAGTATGTAGGCCGGATTTATGAAGAGACGAAGGCTCGACCACCGTACGTCATCGGCCGCATTATTGGCCATCTCACGACCGAATCGGAAAGATTCTCCAGCCAGAACCGGCCACGCGCAAGGAGTAGCGGAGGGGAGTCCATCGGGTAAGTGGGGGAACAAGCGGAGATTATCCCGAACAGAAGCTCAGCGGAAATAGCTTGAAACTGGAATATGCCCGACAATATCGGGACCTCTACACAAGGCACTGGTGGTGGCGCGCTCGCGAACAAGCAATTTTGCGAGTAATCCGTCGGCGCGTCGGGTCAAGCTCGTGCTTGCGCATCCTCGATGTGGGCTGTGGTGATGGTCTATTCTTTAACCGGCTGGCTGAATTTGGCGATGTGGAAGGCGTTGAACCCAACGAGGAGCTAGTTAATCCTCAAGGTCCATTTCGCGAACGAATTCGCATCGCTCCGTTTGACACCGACTTTCGCCCGTCAGCACCTTATTCGCTTGTGTTATTGCTCGACGTTTTGGAGCATTTGAATAATCCCAGTGAGGCGCTGCTACATGCTCACTCATTGCTCACTCCTAAGGGGGCACTTCTTCTCACGGTTCCGGCGTTCGAGACGCTTTGGACTAACCACGACATAATCAACCATCATCTTGTGCGCTACCGACGCAGCACACTGCGGCCACTTCTCCGGCAGGCGGGTTTTTCGATCCTTGAGGAACGATACTGGTATCAGTGGACGTGCCCGGTCAAGTTGGCGATTCGGATGTTCGAGAGCATTTTCCCCCGCCCTCCCGCAGTCGCGCGTGTACCTCCAAAGTGGATTAATCGTCCGTTATACTGGATTTCGCGCGCAGAACAGGAAACGCTCGGCGCCATCGGAATGCCGTTTGGCAGCACGCTGATGGTTTACTGCACGAAGGAAGGAGCAAATTAACGCAGCTGAAGCGAAAAGTTCACATCGTCGAAACGGCAACAATATGCAGACAATTCCTTAGCACAAGATATCCAGCTTCAACAAGAGGACAAGGGATCTCTGCTTAGTTTTCCTCAGGTACACTGCAGCAAGAGTGAGTATTACGACCAAAGGATAGGGCAGAAATCAAAGAGTTTCATCGCGTGATGGGCACCCAGCGGGATTTTCCTTGCTGACCGTGCCTCGAGAACATCGATCTTGCCAAAAATTCTCTCTCCCCACCCAGGTCGACTGCAAGCGAAAAGAAGATAGGCGGTAAGAGCGAAGTCGATCTTCAGTTCGGGCGTGGTCAGATAATCGAGAATTAGAATGAACATCGCCTCGTCTGGTTACCCTTACTTCTTTGCGCGAATCCTGTCTTGGTGGCGCCTCTCTCACGAAGTAGATCGGCGCGAAATATTGCAGATGAATCGCCGGAATTCCTGAGAGTATCCAACAATTGATTACTGTTAAGGTCACCAGAGTTTTCATGGTCGAGTCTTCTGGAGGGAATCGCCACCAGGAGTGACGGGAACGAGCGAAACATTATCCACCCATGCGGTTCCTGAAACCCTGTATTCGTCCGGATTCGAACTTGGAAGACGGACCACACATATCTCCATAAGATGTACCTGCCTCGGAGCTTCCCAAGTTAAAGAAACCCTCCTCCATGGGGTCGTACCGGTAAACGCAGGAGTTACGCTCCAAGAGCTCCCTCGAATTTCTGGCGTGGTCAGGCGAAAAAAGACACCCCGATCTGTAGTCAGCTCATTGGTTTTGAACCACGCCGACAATTCGTAGAAAGTCCCTGGCTCTACCACCACACGTTCGCAAACGTTCTGAAAAAATACATTTTTTCGCCCATCAAAGCGTATCCGTAGAGCCCGCTTCCCGGAGCGCTTAACACTTTCGTCGTAGTCAACGAATGAGCCGGGCGGGGATTGAATACGCCACGCGAATCCGGCGCCCGTCACACCAGTCTCGAATCCCCCATCCCAAACCAAGGAGCCTTTGGGGTCATCAGCAGGGGGGATGTTCATATAGGTGATCGCTTGATCCCAAACCCTGCGAGCTTCGATGGTTTGCCCTCTGTTCAGTAGCCCCTCAACAAAATAGAGGATTTCGGGTGGATGCAGTTTTGGATGGAGAGCTATTAGCTTGGACCAAACCTTTAGCCCTAGGTCCCCACGACCCTCGTCCGTTAAGAGTCGAATCGCATCCAGATACACACTTGCCACGGGTGGGAGGTCGCGCTCAAAAACGATGTCGAGGTCTGGTTCGAGGCGCCTGAACAAAAGGAATGCATCCACACTGCGCTTGGGGTCTGCCTCTACTGCATGTTGAATCTCTGCGATCGCCGCACTCATTTCGCCGTGTCTCAACAGAAAATTTCCGTACCTCCACGAAACGTCAGGGGAAACTGGGTATGCATGTTGGGCTTGGACAAATGCCTCGCGCGCGGCGCCCTGATCGCTTTCTTCCAGTAACGAGGCCAGGTCGAGCCAAGTGTTCGCTGACCGGGGGTCGAGTGAGAGTGAAGTCTGGTAGGCTTGAAGTGCTCGCTGCGGGTCAGCGTGCTCAAGATCAAATTCCAAGTAGCGCCCGAGTAGATACCAATTTCTAGGGTTCGCTGGCTCAAGCCGAGTTGCGCGCTCATACCCTTGCAAGGTCCCCAAACCGACATAGTGTGCTGCTAGCGCGTTGCGAATTCCGAAATAAGAGATTGCCCCAGCGGTGGCCAAGGCACCGATTACGAGAATTATACGGGCGGTCGAACTTGAAATGCGAACGATCATCGCCGGTTATTCTGCGCAGATTTCTTCGGAGTTGCAAGGTAGGGGGTATAACATTTTCTGGAAATACACCGCCGCCTCATGAAGCAGGCCCCTCCTTGGTCAGGAAACCCAAGATGCTATTGAATCCTCGGACACAGTTGTAGACACCAAACATAATTAGTACAACGGCTAACCTCAAGGTGTCAGGGAGCCGGCTTTTCCGCATGTCGTCGCGAGACAGCGACGGCAATGGCCTCAACAATACCCGCCACGGATTCCCGGGGCGACCAGGTGTTCAGGCGTTCGCGAGCGTTGCGCGATAGCAAAGCAAGCTGCGAAGGACTGCTGAGCAGTTCTTGAAGAATATTGGCCAGCGTATCGGTGTCGCCGACAGGATAAATATCGCCTGTGAGGCCGGGACGAACAAGATCGAAGCGGCCGCGGATTTGATCGCTCAGAACTGCGGGACAACCGCAGAGCATAGCCTCACAAACGACTACTGGACAAGGGTCGTAATCCGAGGGCAGGACAAAGAGATCCGCGGAAGTGTAAACGGAAGGAAGGCCGCTTTGGTTAACGAAACCGAGGAATCGAACACGATCGCCGATGCCCAGAGCGCTGGCTTCCAATTCGAGTTGCTTCCGTTGCGGGCCCTCTCCAGCAAACGCGAGGACGCTATCTGGGACTCCGGCTTTGGCAAAAGCGCGAAGAAGGTCAAATGGGCGCTTCCATGGTTGAAGTTTGCCGCAGAACAAAACTACGAGCTGGTTGGAAGAGACGCCCCACGAGGCGCGCACGGCGGCGCGATCGACCTTTTCGGATTGCGCGAGCCACCAATCGTTGTCTGCGGGGAAAGGCGTCAGCGTCACACGGTCCTCAGGAAGGCCAAGAGAGAGCATGAAATCTCGGCCGGCGGTCGAGGGTGCCATGACCTGGTCAGCGAGGGAAAAGAGATGTGGCCAGAGAATTTTTTTGACGCCAACCTTCCATGCGCGGGCATCGCGCGGAGCAAGAGAAGTAGCATCGGTGCCAAAGAGAAATGTCGCGCGGGAGAATCGCGCGGCAAAATAGGCGATCCAAAAGCTGGACCGGACATAGCCCACGTGGGAGATGACGGCGTCGAATCCACCGTTGCGGATTAAGCTCCAAAGGCCGGGATTGCGTAGTCCGAAGAAAGATTCCTTGCCAGAGCCGCGATTGGGAATATGAGACCAAAGGTAACCGTCGAGAAGAGGGACATCCCACTTGACGGTGGCGCCAAATTCAGCATCGTAGGCAGCTTCGGCCCCGTCCAAATTGCAATAGGCAACGTGAATATCAACTTCAGGACAGGAAGCGAGACGCCGGAAAACTGGCGCACCGTATTGAACGGGATGGGAGGCCACAAAAAGGACCTGCAGGCGTGGCTTAAGCATAAAGCAGCTCTATATATAGAAAGTAATGCAGATTTGCCATAGCCAATCAACGAACGTAGGGAAGCGGCTCTGAATTAAGTAGCGCTTACCAGTGTAACAATGAGTAGACGGCCACAGCCATAAAACCATTTTGCAGCGGATCATAATTCTGGCCCAGATTACGCTCAAATGAACGAAATCACGCTTGGACTTTCCTGGATGGACTCTAGTTCCATGGCCCACATCTACCGGCGCTGTGAGGTTACGGATGCGATCAAGTCATACTGCCGCGATGCTCGCGCGGCTCTCGGGGCGCCTAGAGTTTCGCTTCAGCCCGCATGCGAAGTACGAGCGGGAAGAGACGGTGTCGCGCGCTTGGCAATTTGCAGTTGCGCGCAAGAGAGCCAGGAAGCGGTTGGTTATTGGTGCCATAGATTATGATAACTTGATTCCACTCTCTGTTGATTGCCACGGAATGAGGCAGGGAGCGGCCGCTGAATCTTCGCCACCACAATCAGTTTTCGTGTCGCTCTAAATAACATGCTCGATGACACCGGCCTCACCTTCGGTTGTTTCTCCGGTTCCGCTATGGGTCGTTCCCTGAGGCAGCATATCGCAGAAAAAGCCAAGTGAGACGGCCGCTTTTAGAGCTCACGCTATTTCTCCACGAGGAAGCTGCCAATCACAAGCGCGTCCATACCGGAGCTGAAGAACGTACGCACCGCGTCGGACGGCGTGTGCACGATGGCTTCGCCGCGCAGATTGAATGAAGTGTTCATGAGGACTGGCACGCCCGTGCGTTTGCCAAACTCGTCGATCAGACGCCAGTAGAGGGGGTTGATTTCTTTCTCCACGGTTTGCGGCCGTGCGCTCCCGTCAACGTGCGTGACCGACGGAACCACCGCGCGCTTCTCCGGCCGCACCTGCGCCGTCAGTATCATGAACGGCGAGTCGCTCGCGCTCTCCAGATATTCCCCCGCCGCTTCCTTTTTCATCGAAGGCGCAAACGGCCGCCACCACTCGCGAAATTTCACCGCATTGTTGACCTTCGCGTTCATCTCTGGATCGCGCGGGTCCGCCAAAATCGAGCGGCTCCCCAGAGCACGCGGCCCAAATTCCATCCGCCCTTGAAACCATCCAAGTATTTTCCCGTTCGAAAGCAGCTCGGCCGATGTAGCGGCCACATCGCTCAAGCGCGCGTATTTCAACTTATAAGTCCGCAAAGCATTCTCGATGGCCTCATCGTCAAACTCCGGCCCCAAATAAGCGTGCCGCATCGCCTTCATTGGCAACCGTCCGCCTCCGTCCATATACGGCGCGACCGCCGCACCGAGCGCCACTCCATCATCCGAGGCCGCCGGCTGCACAAAGAATTTGTCCACCATGCCGGACGCCACGATTTTCCCGTTCGCTTTCGAATTAAGCGCCACTCCGCCCGCCAGGCAAACATTTCGGCTTTTCGTTTTCTCGATCGCCATCTTCACAACGCTCATCATTGCGATCTCGCAAGCGTCCTGCACGGCATACGCCACATCTTTGTGCCGCTCGTCGATTTCGCTTTCAGGAACCCGCGGCGGCCCGAACAGCCGCACCATTTCCGCAAACGGCGCAGCACCATTCGCAACGAGTTTCCTTGCATGCATTCGGTAGGGAACCGCTTCCGGTTCAATAAACGCGTGCAAATCAAAGCCGGGCTTGCCGTAAGGCGCAAGGCCCATCACTTTCCACTCGTCACTGTTGCGCTGAAATCCAAGGTACTCCGTAAACTCACTATAAAAATACCCAACCGAGTCCGGAAACGGAATCGTCATAACGTGCTCCATCCGCCCGTCTCGCCCATGCCAAATCGACGTCGCTTCCCAAGCTCCTCGCCCGTCCATCACCACGACCGCAGCGTCATCAAATCCGGAAAAAGAATACGCGCTCAGCGCGTGCGCCAAATGGTGATCCACAAATCGCATTCGCGCCTTGGTCGCTCCAAAAATCTGCCTAAACCGCTTTGCCCCACCCTCCTGATGCCACATGCTCATGAAATGAAGCGTGGAGTTTAGGCCATTCATGTACGTCGCCGGCATTTTCCCCGAAACATAGCATTTCAAATCATGCCGGAACGCCGCGCCGGCCACCTGCCATCCAAAACACACCTCGTCCAACTGCTCGGCCTTCACGCGCCCAAACTCCAAACACGCGCGAATCGCGTTCTCCGGAAACCTCGCGTCGTGCTTCGCCCGGCTGATCCGTTCTTCCGCCACCGCAAACACCAGCTCCCCGTCGCGCACCAAACACGCCGACGAATCATGCATCTGCGAATAATTGATCCCAAGTGTGATCATTTCAGTTTGGCACTAACTCTTTTCGTCTTGCGGACTCGACCTTCGTTCGTTAACTATTTTCTTAAACACAAAAACACCAACTCTTTCAGCTAGCTTGCCACAGGCGGCAATTTGCATTGAAAACGGAGATTTCTCGAACACTGTTCTGTCAGCCTATAATTTATATTTCCTCATGCGGATTCCGGCTTCCGTGCAAACAACACCATGCGGTCGCTCATGCCTAGCCACTTGCTGGCCTCCGCGACTGCCACCAAAAAAGCGCGCTTAACAGCCGAAGTACCCGCACCCAGGTTGGTTGAGAGCGGACTCGGCTCCAACTTCGCAGATCGGACAATTCATGCTCCCATCCGCCGCACCCTCGTACGAAAACTTCTTGGGGTTGGAAGAGCCCTCGGCTCTGCGTGAGAGTATCTGTCGGTCCAAGTCTAGCTGTCAAAATTAGAATATTCTTTCAGAACTCTGGCGACGCACCCGTTATGCAGTTGAAAATACGCGGCTTCTACGCCAAGCACTCCCAAAGTTGCCAGTTTTGTTCATGGCGCATAGCCGTGAGCGATGTCGCGCCATGTCAAACTTGCGATCTCGTCTGCCACAGCTAGAAACCCTTGAATCAATACGGCTCCGTATAAAAGAAATCCAGAACTTTTGTCATTCACTTTTCGGCCGCCGTTCAATGATCGGTGCAGCTCCCGTCGGTTTGCCGATCCAATTCCGGAACCGGTGAAGATCATTGGACCCATACCATTGCTGAATTTTGTAAAAGCTGCGCGGAGGCAGAACGAGAGTTGCGCCCAAAACAAGGGCTTTGAATAAACGGTAGCCGATCGGCCGGTCAGCGTAGCTATAGTCATAGGCCGTTTTCTCAATGTGAAAGGTCTCCCAAGGCATCCCGCCGTCCAGCCCCAGGCGCATGCGGCCTGCATCCACCCAAAGAGGCTCCATGACGGTAGCAATGATTTCTTCGCGAATCCCTAACGCATGAAGACGGGGAGGTAAACAATTCTGCAGAACTTCCAGAACTCTTTGTTTACGTCTCGTTTTCTTATCGTCCTTCTCAGAATACTGAAAGAGATTTCCTTCGTGAAACCGGTAGTAAAACAGCGGCTTGTCCAATACGAGCGCTGGAGCCAGTGCGGGGGCAAGCGTAAACATGTATTCGTCGGCCTCAATGACTAATTCCTCGGGGAATGGCAGGATCCGATCGAGAATTTTTTTGCGAATTGTGATCTTCGTGGTCCCGAGAAAACAACGCAAGTGAGTGAAGAGAACCGCAGTCGGCAGGTCCTGTAAATGGAGGATTGTATTTCTTTCAGGAACTACAACGCCGAGGGGGCGGCCGTCAGAAAACACCTCATAGTGACCGTGGCCGACCGCTCCTAGTTCCTTGTTTTCCTCGAGTTCGCCTACCGCAAGTTGAAGTTTGTTGGAAACCCACCAATCGTCACCGTCAAGAAACGAAACAATCTCGCCTTTACATTCCGGAATCCCCGCATTGAACGCTGACGCTTGCCCCCCATTTTCTTTTCGCAACAGCCGCACATGTGGTTCAAACTTTCGTACCACGTCCGGCGTGCGATCGCTCGAGCCGTCATCAACGACGATGATTTCTCGATCCGAGGCGGAAAAATCCTGCTCCAGCGCGCTTACGATCGCCTGCTCGATGAACTTTTCGTGGTTGTACGTGTCGATAAGTATGCTGACGAAAGGTTTCGCCATCTGCTAGCAAACGTCCGGTGGCCGCTCGGATCTATTTGACAAGAAACGCGCCAGCCCGCGGATGTCCCCCAAGCTAAGTCTACGACATCTTCGCCACGTCGAGCTTTCCTTTGGCGCAGGGTATCCAGACAACAGGCTATCTGGCCATCCGGCAGGAATCGGGGTACGTCCGAAAGATCGTCAAAAACTTCACACTGTGCTTGTCCGCGACTTGCTGCTCACTTCTTCTTCATACCATGCAACGGTTTTCTGTAAGCCATCCCGGAGCGGCGTTTTCGCTCGCCACCCAAATTCCACTGCCGCCCGGGAAGTATCCAGACAACGGCGCGGCTGGCCGTCGGGTTTCGTCGCATCCCAGCGCACCGCTCCGTGGTACCCCGCCAGCCCGCGAATCTGCTCCAGCAAATCGCGGATGCTTATCTCTTCGCCCGATCCTAAATTCACGGGTTCGGCTTTCTCATATTTCTCCGCCGCAAGCACGATTGCCTCCGCGGCATCCTCCACATACAAGAACTCCCGCGTCGCGCTGCCAGTTCCCCACGCGCTGATTTCCGCAGCCCTCGCTTGTTTCGCTTCCAAGCATTTCCGGATCAGTGCTGGGATAACATGAGAGCTCTCCAGATCGAAATTGTCCCGCGGCCCGTACAAATTGACCGGAGTAAGATAAATGCCCGCAAACCCATACTGTTGTCGATAGGCCTGCAACTGCACGAGCAGCATTTTTTTCGCCAGCCCGTACGGCGCATTTGTCTCTTCTGGATAGCCATCCCAGAAATTTTCTTCGCGGAACGGCACGGGCGTGAACTTCGGATACGAACAAATCGTCCCCGCGCAAACAAATTTCTCGACTCCGGCGATGCGCCCCGCTTCGATGGCATTGATGCCCATAACCGCGTTGTCGTAAAAAAATCTTCCGGGATTCGCACGGTTCGCGCCAATACCGCCTACCACCGCCGCTAAATGAATGAAAATGTCCGGCCGCGCTTCCTTGTACAGCCGCAGCGCCTCGACTTTTTCTCGAAGGTCGTATTCCCGGCTGTGCGGAGTGCTGATCTCCTGGCAGCCCGCCGCCCGTAATTTCTCCACCACAAAAGATCCCAGGAATCCGTTCCCGCCGCTCAGCACAACGCGCCGCTTTTCCCAAAAACCCATTCTATGTCCCTCAATGTTGCGAAGCTTGCCCCTCAACTGCTTCCATCATCCGAGTCACCGAGTTTTGCCAATGATTCCAGTGGCTGAATTTCTTTTCCAGAATCGCTTTCCCACGCCCAAGCGGCGCAAGGCCCGCCGCTTCCAGATCCGCATCGATCATGATCGCCACTAGCTCACTGAATCCAATCCGCGCCTCCCAGCCAAGTTGTTCCCGTGCCTTCCGCGTATCGGCAATCAGGCAATCCACCTCCAGCGGCCTCTTGTAGCGCTCAGAAGTCTTCACGTGCTTGCGCCAGTCCAGCCCCGCGTACGAAAACGCCTCTTCCACGAATTCCTGCACCGAATGGGCTTCGCCCGTCCCGATGACGATATCCTCGGCCGTATCCCGCTGCAGCATTTTCCAGATCGCCTCCACATACTCCGGCGCGTAACCCCAGTCCCGGCGCGCGTCGAGATTGCCGAGAAATAGGGTGTCCTGTTTGCCTGCCACGATCGCTGCGACTGCTCGCGTAATTTTTCGTGTCACAAACGTCTCGCCGCGACGCGGGCTCTCGTGATTGAACAAAATTCCGTTGCTCGCAAAAAGTTG
>Ga0210402_10002489_pt1 | contig 17922 bp, 15 predicted proteins | sample IncBWC7MmetaG_FD_161055 | JGI IMG/M metagenome (GOLD analysis project Ga0210402, IMG submission 161055) | Forest soil microbial communities from Barre Woods Harvard Forest LTER site, Petersham, Massachusetts, United States - Inc-BW-C-7-M | ecosystem: Environmental > Terrestrial > Soil >... | reverse complement strand
TTCTCCGATTTTTACTCCCATCTCCAAATTAAGTCTAGTGTTTTCACTTGCCAGATTTGGCAAGTTCTGCCGTCTCCTGATTTCCCTACCGAACAGTAGCATGGCCTGTGGATGCAGCTTGATTCGGGAGCCGCATCGTTCTTCACAACTATAACCACAGGAGTATCAATATGCCAAAATCATCGTTCGTTGATTTCAAGGCCGTCAAAGCGGCCATCACCATGGAACAAGTCCTTGACCACTATGGCCTCATGGACAAGTTCAAGCGCGGCACTGACAGCCTGAACGGGCCGTGTCCCATCCACAAGGGCAGCAACCCGACGCAGTTCCGGGCGAGCATGAGCAAAAATATCTGGAATTGCTTCAGCAAATGCGCGTGCGGCGGCAATGTCTTGGACTTCATCGCCAAGATGGAAAACGTGAGCATCCATGCGGCGGCCTTGAAAGCCATCGAATGGTTCAACCTCAATCCCGAAGCCATGTCAGCGGATTCCGGCCAGGAAGCCGGTGAATCGGAGGCAGCGCCAAAGTCCAGCGATACCCAGCGACCGAAGCCAGCACCAAAGCCGGCCCCGGTCGTGGAAAACGGCGCACCAAACAAGCCGTTGCAGTTTCGCCTGGATAAGTTGCAGCGGGAGCATCCGTATCTCACCCAGGAACGCGGCCTGACGCTTGAAACCATCATTGATTTCGGTATCGGCTATTGTTCCAAAGGCATGATGGCCGACCGCATTGCCATCCCGATCCACAATGTTAAAGGCGAGGTCGTGGCGTATGCGGGACGCTTCCCCGGCGAACCACCGGACGAGGACACACCCAAATACAAGCTGCCACCGGGATTCCGAAAATCGCAGGAGTTGTTCAACATTGACCGGGCGGTCAGGGAATGGCCGGACAAACCGCTCGTCATCGTTGAAGGTTTCTTTGACTGTATGAAACTTCACCAGCACGGCTACTGCAGGTCGGTCGCGCTCATGGGTAACACCATGTCCACTACGCAGGAAGAGCTGATCAGGCAATTCACCGACAGCAAGAGCCACGTCATCGTCATGCTTGACGAGAACGACGCGGGCAGGGCGGGACGCGAAGACATTGCGTGCCGCCTCTCCAAGTTCTGTTACGTCCGGGTGCATCAATTCGACAAGCCGGACATGGAGCCGGAACATCTGACCGCCGAGGAAGTGCAGCAATTCACGGAGGGCGTCCTATGAAGCAATATGTAGGAATCCGGCAGGGCTACGCCGCCATCGTCACCGTGAATGGACGCCGATTGAATCCCCGGCTCGACCTGTGGAATCACAGTCCGAGCGGCTTCGAGTGGGGCTATGGCGGCAGCGGCCCGGCGCAACTGGCACTGGCGATACTGGCCGATCATTGCAGCAACGACGAACAGGCATTCAACCTCTACCAACGCTTCAAATGGAAGGTGGTAGCTGAATTTCCATATCGTTCGTGGACGCTGACCAGTCAGGACATTGATCAGGTGCTCCAAACCCTGCTGGAGGCGGAATTACTGCTGGAGGGCGTCACATGAGGGCGAAGAAGCCGCCACAGGGCAAGAGACAGAACCTCGTTGACCCGAATCAGATTGAGTTCGGCATCATCTGGCAGATCCATGAGTATCCGTTCCGGCTGCGCGCGGGTGATGTCATCCGTTATGATGGCCGGCTGTGCCGTGTTCTCCGCGTCAATTACAGTTGTGCAGTGGTCATCATGAACCGGCCGGTGCGGGATTTTAAGACCCGCTTCGACAAGTCGGTCCGATTCCAGCCGCCGCCAGCACGGTTCTACATCTCACCGCAATCGGAAGTCACCATCCTTAACCGCAAGGCAAAATGACCAACACAAGGGCGATCCATCATGGGTCGCCCTTTTTTACACCTTGCCAGTTCTGGCAAGTTCTGCCCTCTCCAGTCAAAAGCCATTCCGCCTTACGCTTCATCTTGGGAAAACAGGGTTCTTCACAAAAAAACCATCAAACGAAAGGAAAAGCATGAATGCAGTTATGGAAGCTCAAGATCGAATCACGTTGTATTACCGCGAAGGTTCATCGGACAAAGTGTATCAGACCGCGATTGAACCAGCGGAAGACGGGTTTGTCGTCACCTTCGCCTACGGGCGTCGTGGCTCGACATTGATGACCGGAACCAAGACTTCTTCGCCGGTGGATTATGATACGGCGCAGAAAATCTTCACCAAGCTCGTCAACGAAAAGAAAGCCAAGGGCTACACCGAAGGCGAGGACGGCACGCCATATCAGCACACCGACAAGCAGGTGTCGGGCATTTTGCCCCAACTGTTGAATGCGGTGGAGGAAGCCGAGGTCGGGGCCCTGTTACGTGACGATAATTATTGCGCGCAGGAAAAATTCGACGGGCGGCACCTATTGACCCGCAAGCAGGACGAACACATTGAGGGGATCAATAAAAAGGGGTTGATTGTTGGATTGCCGCAGACCGTGTCAAACGAACTCCGCACCATGTCAGGCAGCTTCATCCCCGACGGTGAATCTATTGGCGATGACTATCACGTCTTCGATCTGCTCGAATTGAACGGCGAAAACTTGCGGCCGTTGGCGTATCGGGAGCGGTTCTCACAGTTAGCGGATCTGCTGCTGTTATCTGGTTCGGAATACAACCATATCCGGCTGGTCGAAACCGCGTTCAAGACCCGACAAAAGACCGAGCTTTGGGAACGGTTGCGGCGGGAGAATCGCGAGGGCATCGTGTTCAAGCGATTGGATGCGCCTTACACGCCGGGTAAACCGAACCGGGGCGGGCCGCAATTGAAATTCAAGTTCGTCGCCACGTTGTCGGCGATTGTGGTGAAGATCAACATTCAGCGTAGCGTCGAAGTCTGTCTGCTTCGGGGGCGGAGTTTGGTTTCGTGCGGCAATGTCACCATCCCGGCCAACCATCAAGTTCCCCCGGTTGGCGCGGTTGTCGAGGTGCGGTATCTCTACGCCTACCGGGACAGTCTCGCCCTGTATCAGCCGGTGTATCTCGGCCTGCGTGATGATGTTGACCCCGGCGAGTGCCTGGTGTCGCAACTCAAATTCAAGGCGGAGTAAGAATCACGTCAGCCGGTCATGCCCAACAGCGTGACCGGCCTTTTATTGGCCTGATTTATACTTGCCAGATTTGGCAAGTTCTGCCCTCTCCAGCGGATTGATGCGGTGTCATACGCTTCTCAATGGGTAGTTCTTTCAACAATCAAATAACCAAAGGAAATATATGAACATCAGATCGTATGAACGCATCACCAACCACATCGTCTCGTTATTGGAACAAGGCACCGTCCCCTGGCACAAGCCGTGGCGGGTAGAGACCGGATTGCCCCGCAATCTCGTCACCAAGAAGCCCTATCGCGGCGTGAATCCCTTCCTGCTCATGGCAATGGGCTACGAATCACCGCACTGGCTCACGTTCCGTCAGGCGATACAACTTGGCGGCACTGTGAAGAAGGGTGAAAAAGCCTGTCCCGTCGTGTTCTGGAAACCGATGGAGATGACGGACACGGAATCAGGCAAGGTGGAGAAGATCCCGCTGCTCCGCTTGTATTTCGTCTTCAATGTCGCGCAATGCGAAGGGTTAAAGAACGCACCGGCAACGGAGGCTGAAACCTTTGCCATAACAGAAGCGGCGGAGATTGTAGCAGGTATGCCGCAGCCGCCCATCGTGAAGCACGGTATGACGCGAGCCGACTATTCCCCATCCAACGACACCGTGGGAATGCCGGAACGGAAGCGGTTCGACACCGAGGACGCATATCACGCGACCCTCTTTCACGAGTTGGTGCATTCAACCGGGCATGAAAAGCGGTTGAAGCGGTTGAGCATCACGGAACGCAATGGCTTCGGCTCCGATCCCTACTGCAAGGAGGAATTGATCGCCGAACTGGGAAGCGCGTTTCTGTGCGGTCATGCCGGCATCGTGGAGCGGACGATTGATAACTCGGCGGCGTATCTTGAAGGCTGGCTGAAGCGGTTTCAGGAGGACAAGACGCTCATCGTGTATGCGGCAGCGCAGGCGCAGAAGGCGGCGGACTTCATTCTTGGCCACAAGCCGGAAAGCGAGGTGACGGCATGAGGGATTATGACCCAAAGGAGTTCAAGGTTGTTGCCTTGCGGGATTGTCCGGTGCCTGCTGACATGCTCATCTGTGAGACGCCCCAGCAGGTCGCTGATTACTGGCGGCTGCATATTGCGACGCATCCATACTATAACCCGGATTGCGAGTGCTTCGTGGTGTTGCTCCTCAACACGCGCAAACGGGTGAAGGGGCATCATCTGGTCTCCATCGGCACCATGGATACCGTGCTCATCCATGCCCGCGAGGTGTTCAGCGTGGCAATTGCGATGAAGGCGGCGGCCATTGTGTTGATTCACAATCATCCATCAGGCGACCCGACGCCGAGCGAGGCGGACACCAAAGTGACTCGCGATTTGATCCGGGCAGGTCAGTTGCTGAAAATTGAAGTGCTGGATCATATCATCATGGGAAATCCAAAATATTCCTCGTTGCGGGAGCTGGGATATTTCTATAGTTAAAGTTACACTTCCCCGCTTGCATTTAGGCGGGGATTTTTTTATTTAGAACGAACGAAATAGTTGTGAAGAATTGTGAGCCAAAACATCGAAAGAAAATTCTTTATACCAGCCGAACGGGCTATAATAGACCTGAATTCCCTGGGATGCCAATTGGCCAGCCATTGTTTTGAGCACTTGGATTGCTTGTTTTGGTTTTGCGAGTGAGTTCGATAGGTGCGCAAATGGATTCAATAGCACCGATTCAGCTTTGACCAATTTTGCAATTTTTGCCACTTCAATTGAAGCGCTTTCGGCGGTGATGTTACTATCTTGCATTTCAGCAGATGCAAAAACCACCAAACAATTTACAAATTGTTTCGGATCATTAGGATTGGCTTCCTCTGCAACTGACGTAGGATGGTCAAGTGCATAGGCAAAGGATTTGCAATGAAGAATTAGGCAGCGCATGTCGGAGTAATTGAATACTGTATTTCACTATATGCTTGTTCAACTGAATGATTTCCAATTAACTTGATGTTTCCAATCTCAATAGTGTTTTTGACATGCGTGCCACTGCACGGATTGAAATCTACCTCGCCAATTTTTACAATACGAACTTGACCTTTTAGTTGCACGGCAGGATCCATCCTGAATATATCCTTTCCGGTATTACGGGCAGCATCCAAGTTTTGAAACTTGATGGAAATAATTTCTTGCCCGGTTTGGGTTATGTCTTTTGCCATTTGCAATATCTGTTCAATTTGTGAAGTATCCGGCTCTTGTTCGTGTTGAAATCGGATTGTAGCAGTTCCTAGATCAGCGGCAATTTGCATTCCGCCAGGCACATATCCCTTTACGCTTTTATGTGCGGCAGCCATCAAAACATGGGCGGCAGAATGAAGTCTCATCAGATAATTCCGCCTTTCCCAATCCAATGAGCAGATAATGACATCACCAAAACCTGTTTCACTCGCCAGCACCCCGCCATCATCAAGAACAATGCGGATTTCTCCCTTGTGTTTCCTCAACGAAGCAACTTTGTAATTTTTCCCTTGAACGACAACGCTGCCATGGTCGTCAGGCTGCCCGCCTCCGGCCGGATGATATAATAAATCCTCGCAAGCCAGCTCTGTCTTTCCCTCAAATACCCAAGCACCATTGATTGTGGTTTCAATCTCTCGGCAATAACTATCGTCTTGATAAACCTTTTGCATGATAAACTTACTCTATCACAGAAACATAAGGTCTAACAAGGGCGTTATCATTCATGCCTTCAAGCCGCATATTCAAAGGAACACCGGAAAATTCCACCAAATGGTTTTTGATTTCAGCAGGAATTTTCAGGTTTTCATATATCAATATGTCTTTTCCTAGTAGCACAAAGTGATTGTTAAACAGTTCGATCTGACTCAAACGCTCAGCCACATGCCGACGAGCAGCCTCATGCAGCACGAGTGGCAGTTCATATCCGTTGAAATTGATTATTGAATTTTCAAGCTGAAATGCGTCAATGCCAACAAACGAAAGCTTATTTTCTATCAGAAAATCACATGCGTCTTCAGTGAGAAATGGGCTGTAAAAATAAGCGTATTCCCAAGATTCAAATTTTTCGTATCTCCACCAGCCACTTAACCCGGTGTATAAAATCAAACCTTTCAGAGAAGAAGCTGTGACGTTGTATATTTTGAATAGCTGAATTAAATCCTCCTTGGATATCGCCAATTCGTCAATCGCCTTAAGCAGGCTCATCACCAGCGTTTCATCCCGAAGAGATACGGACAGCTTGCCAACCTTATCAAAGTAGGGGGCAAGAGGTTTAAGCTTATCACAAAAATCTGCAATGAAGACTTGACCAATAAACCGCTCAATTGGATACATGCCTATTGATTTTGGGAACTTGCGTCCAAGGGTTGCTAAATGCCCCGGAAAATCGATATGCGTGCAAGTATTTGAATGAAGATTATCAACTCTTGATGTGACGAAAGTCACTCCATGCGAATCGCCTTCCTCAAATGAAAGTTTAGGAATTGTATCCACAGCCGCAAACGAGCAGGATGGGGCTTTTAAGATAGGGTGTGAAATGTCTATAACTTGTTTCATAAAGTATTTCCATTACATACCAACATAAATCCGGTTCAAATGGCGTGGTTCTTTTGCATTTTGCCCGCCACCTGCAAACGCAGTGCGTCCATGCAAAAAAGATTGGTTATCCAATAACACCAACGAGTCTGTTTCGAGCATGACCTCCTCGTGTGAATCATTGATTGCCTTTATTAACTGCACAACCGCCTCCATTCCTGTTCGCGTTTCAGCGCGAAGATTATCTCGCCTAAAACGTAGCCTCCAAACCTCGTCTTCAGTGGATTGAGTCAGGATTGGAAATTGAACAACCCCGCCACCCCTGTAATGTGGTGGTGCCGGAAATAAAAACTGTGGCTTTTGCAATTCTGCAATGTCCAAGGCACTCAATTTCTTTATCACGACCTCAATATCTGCAAAGAGTGAGAGCCCTCCTTCACCTAAATTGTTGACCACAGAGTGCATGAGAAGAAACAGTGGCGGATTTGGCGCATAGGAAAGATCCGTGTGAAAATAAAATACTCCAGCGGTTTTGAAAGAGGGACGTTCCCCCGGCTTTGTTTGTTGCTCCTTAATCGGAATAACATAGTCTCCTTCATTTGCCTCCCGATCAACTGCTCCAAGAATGCTTCCCACGATTAGGATTAGCAGTCGCGGATCTTTTACTTTTGGAAGATGTTCCAAAACGATGAGCCCTGGAGAATTTCGCAGATTCCGCAGATACCGCACATTTTGGGCCAGGTTGGGCGTCTCTTGCGCGGCCAGTTTCGCTTGAACGGTTGCTATTTCTAATAGTTTTTTCTGGTCGGTTTCCTCAACGGAGTTAAAATCACTTGCATCACAAGCCTTGGCAAAGCTGTCTTGTTCGGTCGTTGATAGGGAATATCTTATGGATCTTTTCATGCGCTTAATATTTTGAGCGGTGTTAAATCCTTCTCTGACAAAAAGAGATTACATGATTGTTGTTTTAATGCAAGCCGCTCATCTTTCTTTTTGATTTTATATTGCGTCAGTCTCGCCAACCATTAGAATTCCGAGGTCCCTTACGTCACACCGACCTGCCGCATTCTTCTCATCTGGTCACTGGATGATTCACCACGGTTCACAATCAACCACAGGAAATCCATATGCCCGACGAAATCACCATTAAACCGAAATCCGAATTCACCTCCGCCACCTCCATAACGGAAAATCACACCACCAGTTCAGGCCGAGCGCAATTGGTCAACTTATGCGCCCTGGGTTTGGGCGTCAGCTTCTTTTTGCCGTGGGCAAATGTTCTCTTTGCCAATCTCTCCGGTTTTGACCTTCAAAAGATTGGCGACGAACAACGTCTGCTTTGGCTCATCCCAATCTTTTGCGTTATCACCATTTTCGCCGGTGTCATTAAGCGCGGCCAGCAAATCGCCGGACAACTTACCGGCACGCTTCCCTTCCTTGCCGGCATCTATTGGTATTATCAAATCAGGGACGACCTGTTCCATATCCTCCTCTACGGCGCATACCTTTCATTGATCTTTGGGGCGGCCCTGTTTGTCCTGGCACGAAAATCAAAATAATCCCGATATGTTCGGAATATTTGAAAAGAAGCAGGCGGACGTGATTGACCACTGGTATGCGCTCATTCCCGGCTTCAATGTATCCACCAAGGAATTCTACGAAGCTATTGAAAAAGAATTGAAGGAGCGGGAAGTTCCCGGATTGGAGATATTCCACGTTGATTTTGCCGAAGGCGGAGTCATGTCCAGCAAACGCGAATATCTCCGCATGACCCGTGAACGGCTGGTGTTCGACATCTGCGCCGCCCCATTCGGCAAGGGATATTTCTTCAGTTGCCGTTTTGCTGAAATCCCGGCTGTCATTCGCTTGTGGCAATTGCTCGTGGTGTTGGTCGGGTCGTTCATGCTGGTGGCACTGGCATTCCGATTCCTGGGATTGATATTGGGCGCTGTCGTCTTGCTGGCTGGTTTTGTATTTCTGATTTACACGCTCCGCAATGCCGTCTCTATGGGGTTGCGTGACCTCGATGCCACGCTCATCAAATCGCCGGTGTTTGGCCCGATCTATGAGAACTGGTTCAGGAAGGAAACATATTATCGCCAGGACACCCGGCTCATGTATCGCGACACGGTGAATGATGTGGTCAAAGCGCAGGTGGAGGAAACCACCGGTGCAAAGGGCATCAAATTGATCAAATTTAATGACTACAGCCCGATTCTAGGCGAGTTGTATAAACCAACGACGGTGCAAATTTCGCCAAAGGCTTGACGCACCATGTCCCGGCTTGAAGAACAATTGACCGAGCAATTCCGCCAGTGGGAACTGCGCGGACGCGGCTGGCAGGTATTCGACGAACCCGTCTCCCCCGAACCGCCATTCCGCCCATTCCATGGCCACTATCTGCCCAACGCCCCGGCGATTGACGATGGCCGCAAGCCAACTTTTTTCAGTTCGCTCATTGAAAAATTCAGCAACAGATTAAGCACCGCACCGCCAACAGCGGCGGTCGAACCAGAACCCGACGAAGAACCGGAGCCGCAACCACTGGTTCGGGGAAAACTGATTGAATTTCAGGCATCGCTCCCGGACAAGCTCGATGTTTCCAGAGAGGCATTCGAGCAGTTTCTTCTGAACCTCTCATTGTGCCACGAGCCGATTGCGTTTGAATTGCTTGGCACTCACAAACGCGTCACCGCGCAATTTGCCGCCGCCGCCGATGACGCCCCGTTGCTCCGCCGTCAGTTGTCGGCGTATTTCCCCGAAGCCGTGTTTGTCCCGCGTGAAGGCGCATTGGAACAAGCATGGGATGAGAGCCAAGGCGACGAAGTCCTGGCCGTGGAATTCGGCTTGGCGCACGAGTTCATGCTGCCTTTGGCCAGCGGCAAACTCGACCCATTCATCGGCATCATCGGCGCACTGGCCGAGTTACGACCGGGTGAGCTTGGATTGTTTCAAGTCCTGTTCCAACCGACAGATGCACCGTGGCCGGACAGCATCGTGCACTCCGTCACCCATGCGGACGGCAAACCGTTTTTCGTCAATTCACCTGAACTGGCGGGAGCAGCGGAAAACAAAATATCCAAGCCGTTGTATGCCGCCGTGGTGCGGGTTGCCATCAAAACCGGGATGCAGGAACGGACGCTGCAACTTGCCCGCGACCTTGCCGGATCGCTGCGCGTGTTCGCGCATCCGAAGGGCAACAAACTCATTCCCCTCAAAAATGACGCATATCCATTTCTTGAGCACATCGAAGACATGTTGTGTCGCCAGACACGGCGCACCGGGATGATATTGAACAGCGACGAACTGATTGGCTTCGTGCATCTGCCGTCGAGCGTAGTGCGGACGACTGTCTTGCAGCGCGAAACCGGCAAAACTAAGGCTGCTCCAGCCATTGTCCGAAACAACGGTATATTGCTTGGCACCAACGTCAATGCTGGCAAAACCGTTGAAGTGCGCTTGTCACCCGAACAGCGGGTGCGCCATACGCATATCATCGGTGCCACAGGGACGGGCAAAACCACGTTGCTGTTTAATCTCATCAGGCAGGACATTGAAAACGGCCAGGGTGTCGCAGTGCTTGATCCCCACGGCGATTTGGTGGACAGGATTTTAGGCATCATCCCACCCCATCGTATCAATGATGTAGTGTTGGTTGATCCGTCCGACGAGCAATTTTCCGTTGGCTTCAATATCCTGTCCGCCCATTCGGATTTGGAGAAAATCCTGTTGGCGTCTGATTTGGTTTCCGTGTTCCAACGGCTTTCAACTTCCTGGGGCGACCAGATGAACAGCGTCCTGCAAAATGCCATACTCGCGTTTCTGGAAAGCGAACGGCACGGCACCATCGCCGATCTGCGCCGGTTCCTCATTGAACCGGCCTTCAGGAATGAGTTTTTGAAATCCGTTAAAGACCCGGAGATCGTGTATTACTGGCAGAAAGGGTTTCCGCATCTGACCGGCAACAAATCCCTTGGCCCCATTCTCACCCGTCTGGAAACATTCCTGTCACCCAAGCCCATCCGTTACATGGTGTCCCAGCCCGAGAACCGGCTGGATTTCGGCTACATCATGGACAGCTCCAAAATCTTTCTAGCGAAGCTGCCGGAGGGATTGTTGGGCAAGGAAAACTCGTATCTCCTAGGCACATTGTTCGTGTCCAAGTTTCAGCAGATGGCCATGAGCCGGCAGGCGCAACAGGTAGCCGTCCGCAAGGACTTTTGGATCCATGTTGATGAATTTCAAAATTACATTAGCCCAAGCATGGCGGAAATCTTGTCGGGAGCCCGGAAATATCGCATCGGCCTCACGCTGGCGCACCACGATTTGCAGCAGTTGCAACGCAATCCCGAAGTAGCGAGCGCCGTCATGTCGCATCCCTACACCCGCATCGTGTTCCGTGTCGGCGACGACGATGCCAGGAAATTAGGTGAAGGCTTCGCCTTCTTTGAAGCGCGGGATTTGAAGAATCTTGAGACGGGTCAGGCCATTGCTCGTGTGGAACGCAGCGACTTTGATTTTAACCTATCTGTTCCCTTGCCGGAAGCAGTGGACGAAGCGGCAGCCGCCGCACGACGGCAGGAAGTCATCACGGGTTCGAGAGAAAAGTATGGCACGGCACGGGCGGACGTGCAGGCGATGCTCGCACAGTCGCGCGAGACAGCAGTGCCGCAGCCCACTATTGAACCAAAGCCGGTCGTTGCCGTGGAATCGCCGAAAACTGCCGAAGTTCAGAAAACAGTGGTGCAGCCGGTTGCTGAAATACCATCACCAGTGGTTGCGGAAATTCCGAAAGAGCCAGCTGCCGTCAAACGCGAACCACCACGCGATTTGGGCAAAGGCGGAGCGCAGCACAAGGCAATCCAGCGGCGCATCAAAGAGGCAGCGGAAGTGCTCGGATTCCACAGTATGATTGAGCAACAGATTCCAGGAAGTCAGGAAGGCATTGATTTGTTATTGGAACGGGGCGACGAGCGGATTGCCTGCGAAATTTCACTCACCACCACGATTGACCATGAAGTCGGCAATGTCGCCAAATGCCTGAAGGCAGGGTTTCCGAAAGTGGCCGTGATTTGTTTGGACGAGGAACGGCTGCAAAAGATTGCTCTCGCCGTTTCCGGCAGTCTTGGACCCGAAGCGGCGGCAGGCGTCTCGTATCGTCAACCCGACCAGTTCATCGCCGATTTGAAGGCATTGCCCGTGCCCGCCCAGAAAGATTCCGAAGCAACGAAAGTTCGGGGTTACAAAATCAAACGCTCCGTTCCCAAGCTCACGGCGGAGGAACAGCAGCAGCGCGAAGACATCGCCAACCAGATGATGTCCGAAGCTATGCGATCACGGTGTTAGTAGTGTGTATTGCGCACAAGGTGTCCTTACCGACCATCAAGAAATAGCTCGGTCAATTGGCCGTTACGAACGGTTGGATGCGGTGTATTGTCAACAATCTGTGAACCGCATACCCTAATCCGCATATGCCAAACAAATATTATGAATTCGATTCAAAATGGGGACTTGAGAAATGGCAGGCATATTGCCCAAATTTTCAATATCGAATATTGACGAAAGACGAATTTCCCCCATTTTTGCCACCCAGCCTCACAGCAAAATTCAACTGCGGAATGGTCGTGGCTTCGGGGAATAAAACAAATCAAACTTTTGTGTTTCAAGGCTATCGCGTGGACGGGTTTGAGCTCGATGAACATCAATACATCGTGAGCTATGACCTGGCGCAAAGTAAATCCTACGCCGGCTTTGTCGAACATGCCGACTATACAGGACGAACAACCGTCATTCCGGTCCCGATGCAGCTCAGTATGAGTTTGAGTGGCATCAACGTGGATTATCAATTTCCAACCAAGCCGCCGCATGTTTCAGGAAGCATTCAGGAATTGATTGATAATGGCTTGATCCAAGGCTTCACAAACTCGGTTGACGTTCAAAATGGGAATATTTGAATTACGCGACTGTTAGTGAAAGTAGTTTCTAGTCATCTTGCTTTTCTCAGAGAAGTTGCACATTTCAGGTAGAGCCATGCGGTTGAGACGTGAAGGCAGGTTCTGTCCGGGGCTGGTTTAGCTTTTCAATAAAAACCACTAGACTGGCATTGCCGGAAGTTTCAACACTTTCCCCAAACTGACCCATTGGGCCTGATTCGGAAGCGCACGATCCCGTTCCCATCGACCAAGCCAATAGCGGGGAACGCCGCTTGCCGTTGCAAGTTGCTTTTGTGTCAGACCAGCCTCTATCCTTTGTGCCCGAATCACGTCACCAAGCGTTCCGGTCGGAAAAGGCTTTCCATGATAGAATCTCGGTGCTTTCATGGGCAAAACGACGTGAATCGTCCGTTGTGTAAATGTCCAATGAGCCAAACAAGTCGCCGGAGCCAACCGCCGTTGGCGCTGCGGTTGCAATCCACGCCGCGAGTCGGCGGTGGTTTAGCTTTCTACGTTAGGCGGTGCTATTGATAGCCATTCAACTGTCACGAATAAAAACAATTCAGGAATATCATTCATGTATGCAATCATGGGGATCACTGGCCAGATCGGAGGCGTCATTGCACGCACCCTTCTCGCCGCAAAGCAACCGGTTCGCGCCGTAGTGCGAGATGCGATCAAAGGGCAGGCCTGGTCGGATTGCGGTTGCGAAGCCGTGCTGGCGACCATCGAGGACAGAGCATCACTGGTGGCGGCGTTCCGGGAAGCTGAAGGCGTCTTTGTGCTCGTGCCGCCGAATTTCGACCCGTTGCCGGAGTTTCCTGAGGCGCAGGCCATCGGCGAGACGTTGCGAGCTGCATTGCTGGAAGCGAATCCGGCGCGAGTTGTTTATCTCTCAACGATCGGAGCGCAGGCAAAGGAGCCGAATCTGCTTACCCAACATACGATCATCGAGAAGGCCATCAGTGGGTTGCCAATCCCGGTAACGTTCCTGCGCCCGGCCTGGTTCATGGAAAACTCAAGTTGGGATGTAGCTCCAGCGAGGCAGCAGGGCGTGATTCCGAGTTTCCTGCAACCGCTCGACAGGCCGGTGCCAATGGTGGCCACTGCGGACATCGGGAAGGTCGCAGCCGGACTGCTTCAGGTTGCGTGGAGCGGTCGTCGCGTGATTGAACTCGAAGGACCGCGCCGTGTGACACCGAATGAAATTGCCGCCACTTTTGCCAAGCTCCTTGATCGTTCAGTGCGGATGGAAGCCGTGCCGCGCGAGTCTTGGGAGGCACTCTTCAAGTCGCAGGGAATGAAGAACCCCATTCCCCGCATTCGGATGCTGGACGGCTTCAACGAAGGCTGGATTGATTTCGAGCGCGGGGAAGTCGGCTCGCAGAAAGGAAGCGTTGCCTTGGAGACCGTTTTGAAAGCCCTTGTCGCCCGTGGCCATTAAGCATTTCAACTTTTTTGACGCTCGTTGCTCAAAGTCATTCACGAAGGACCGCAATAGCTAACAAGTTGCCGGAGCCAACCGCCGTTGGCGTTTGCCGTTCCGCTGTCGCGGTTCCTGTCACGAGTCGGCGGCGGCTCAGCTTTCTACGTTAGGTAACAAATTTTCTTTGCAATCTCGCCCGCTTCGCGCAAAAGCCGACCAAACCCAAACGGGGTTGTCATGCAAATACACGACAGCAGAGTCGTGCAAGTTATGGAATAGTGTTCAGAATGACAAATCACTTTGCTCAAGCAGGCGATTTTTGCGCCCGTTTCCTGGCGTGCCTGCTGCTGGCGGGAACCGTTCTGCGGATTGAGGCTCAATCCGACCAGGCCATTTACACCGACTCGCTCCAGAACAGTTGGGCCGACTGGAGCTATGCTGCGACCCGCAATTTCAATTACAGCGGCACCTATGTTCATGGCGGAACCAAGTCCATCAGCACGACCATCACCAATGGCTGGGGCGGCTTGTCGCTGGAACACAGCGGATTTGATTCCAGCGCCTACACGAACCTCACGTTCTGGATCAACGGCGGCGCGAACGGCGGCCAGCAATTGCAAATCTATGCGGAATTGATCGGCAGTTCAAAGCCACCCATCAGTTTGCCGACGCTGACCGCGAACACCTGGCAGCAAATGACATTTTCATTGGCCGACTTGGGCGTGGCCAACCAGCCGAACTTCACGCGCTTTACAATTCAAGACCGGAGCGGTGCGGCGGAACCAACATTTTATGTGGACGACATCACGCTCACCGGCGGCGTGCCGGGCACGCCCGTCACGAACGGGCCGGTGTCCATCACGGTCAATGCGCAGTTGAACCGCCATGCCATCAGTCCGCAGGTTTACGGCACGGCCTTCGCGTCATCGAACCAACTGGCGGATTTGAATTTCACGATGAACCGTTCCGGCGGCAACAACGAAACTTCTTACAATTGGTCGAACAACGTGCATAACATCGATTTTGACTGGTTTTTTGAGAGCCTGCCCGCTTCGTCGCCTCGCACGCCGGGCGCGAGCGCGGATGACGTCGTGGCCAACAGCAAAAATGGCGGCGCACAACCGATGATCACGATCCCCATGATCGGCTGGGGGCCGAAGTTCGGGACAAACGGCGACGGACGGCTCGCCAGCTATTCCGTCGCCAAATATGGCCCGCAAACCGCCACTGATCCCTATTGGTCCGACGCCGGCAACGGCATGGGCACCAACAGCACCACACACACCAGCTGGCTCATAACCACCAACGACCCGAACGACGCCTACATACCGGTGAATTCAGCTTTTCAGTCGGGTTATGTCCAGCATCTGATGACCAATTGGGGCGCGTCCACGAATGGTGGTGTGAAATTTTATCTGATGGACAACGAACATTCGCTCTGGCAGTCCACGCATCAGGACATCCATCCCATCGGCCCGACGATGCAGGAAATCCGCGACAAGATTCTGGACTATGCCAGCATGGTCAAATCCAACGACCCCGACGCGCTGGTTTGCGGCCCGGAAGAATGGGGCTGGCCGGGCTATTTCAACAGCGGTTACGACATTCAAAATTCTGGCGGTCACGATCGCGCCAACAACGGCGGCATGGACTACATGCCGTGGCTGCTGGATCAGCTTCATCAACACGACACGAACACCGGCGTGCGCCTCCTTGACTACTTTACCCTGCATTGCTACCCGCAGGAGAATAATGTCGGTGGAAACGCGGTTGACGCCGCCACGGTGCAGCTCCGCAACCAGTCCACCCGGCAGTTCTGGGATGCGAGTTATATTGATCCCAGTTGGATCAACAACATCATTATGCTGATTCCCCGCATGAAAAGCTGGGTCACGAATTATTATCCGGGGACGAAAATCGGCGTCACCGAATACAACTGGGGCGCGGAATCCGACATCAGCGGCGCGACGGCGCAAGCCGACATTCTTGGCATCTTTGGTCGCGAAAATCTGGATCTGGCCACGCGTTGGACCACGCCGGACGCCAGCACGCCCACCTACAAGGCGATGAAGATTTATCGCAACTACGACGGCAACAAGTCCACTTTCGGCGACACCAGCGTTTCCGCCACCGGCCCGAATCCCGACTACATTTCCACTTTTGCCGCGACGCGCTCGACTGACGGCGCATTGACCATCATGGCCATCAACAAACAAATTGGTTCCAACGTGCCCGTCAACATCACGCTCACCAATTTCCGACCGGCCGGCACGGCGCAGGTCTGGCAACTGACCTCGGCGAACACCATCAGCCGTTTGAGCGACATCAGCTTCACCGGCGGCACGTTGAGCAACGCGCTGCCCGCGCAAAGCATCACCCTGTTTGTCCTGCCGTCCGGAACGCCGCCCAGTTTGCAATCCGGTGCGATGAGTTCCCCAAACACGTTTAACTTCTGGTTGAACGGCCAGACGAACCAGAGTTACGCCATTCTATCCAGCAGCGATCTCGTCAACTGGCAATCCATTCAGACCAACACCCTCGCCAGCAGTCCGGTGCAGATTGTCATGCCCGCCACCAACACGGCGATGTTCTATCGCGCGCAGTGGCTGCCGTGAAAAATCCGGCCGCAAGGAATTTGGCCAGCTCTGATTCTCCTCCCCGCAAAAATCTATTTCCCTGTGATAATTTTCAGCGGCAAGTGCGCACGGATGTCATCCGCCGCCGCGCCGATCAAGATTTCATAATCACCCGGCTCGACCGCATATAGTTTTTTGCCTGTGTCCCAAAAACGGAAACGTTCCACCGGAAGGTTCAGCGTGATGTGCGCGGCCTGACCTTGAGCCAAAGGAAGCCGCACGAAACCGCACAGCGCGAGTTTGGCCTGCGGCAGCGCGGAATGGACGTGCCGGAAATAAACCTGCGCGACCTCGCCACCGTCGCGTTCGCCGGAATTTTTCACGGTGAACGAAACTTTCACCGTGCCGCTCGCATTGAGGTTGGTGACGTTGAGCCGCGCGCCGCTGTAATCAAATTTGGCGTAACTCAAGCCGTGGCCGAAGGCGAACAGCGGTGTTCCCTCAAAGTAGCGGTAAGTGCGGTTGTCCATCGAGTAATCGTCAAACGGGGGCAGGTCATCCGTGGAGCGGTAAAAAGTGATGGGCAGCCGTCCGGCGGGATTCACATCACCGAATAAAACTTCCGCGACGGCACGTCCGCCCTGCTCGCCCGGATACCACGCCTGCACAATCGCGGACAGATTTTCCACCGCCCACGGCATCGCAATGGCACTGCCGCTGCAATTCACATACACGACGGGTCGGCCGCCGGCCTGCAGCGCTTTAAGCAGTTCGGTTTGCAGCGACGGCAGTTCAATTTGCGTCCGGTCGCCGCCGCTGAAGCCTTCATAATTCACTTTCATCTCTTCACCCTCGAGTTTTGGGCTGATGCCGCCGACATAAATGACCGCATCCGCCGACCACGCGGTCTGGACGGCCTTCATCCAACCGGCGGCATCCAGTTTTTCGCCGCCGCCGGTCGGAAACGCAAGCGGACAGCCGGGTTCGTAAATCACCTCGATGTTTGTGCCCGCGACACTCTTGATGCCATCAAGAATCGTCACCGGACGCGACGGCGTGCCGTTGTAATTGCCAAGCAGCACGGGCACGGAATCCGCGTTCGCACCGATGACGGCGATGCGCTTGATCCGTGTGCGGTCGAGCGGCAGCACGCCGTCATTTTTCAGGAGCACGATGGATTCGCGCGCGACTTTCAGCGCCAGCGCCTCGTGCGCGGGCGTGTTGTTTTCCGAAATCGGAATCTGTGCGAACGGAACCTTGTCCGGCGGATCAAACAGGCCGAGGCGGAAGCGCGCTTCGAGCAAACGGCCAACAGCAACGTCAATCTCCGTTTCCGAAATCAAACCCTGTTTGACCGCGCGCGTCAGCGAGTTGTAATCC
>Ga0210402_10002488_pt1 | contig 17926 bp, 11 predicted proteins | sample IncBWC7MmetaG_FD_161055 | JGI IMG/M metagenome (GOLD analysis project Ga0210402, IMG submission 161055) | Forest soil microbial communities from Barre Woods Harvard Forest LTER site, Petersham, Massachusetts, United States - Inc-BW-C-7-M | ecosystem: Environmental > Terrestrial > Soil >... | reverse complement strand
GATCGCTGGCGGGAAGCCGGAGAAATCACCGTATATTGGCGAGATATACGGGTTCTTCAGATCCGTCCCGTTGGCGTAGAGCTTAGCCGCGCGGCCGAGCCAGTGCCGGACGGCGGACTGGCGCTCGGCGCGCTGCACGAGGTCGCCGGTGGCGGCAACGGCGCCATCGACGGTGCGGCGGCTGCCCTGTTCGCCGCGCGCACGCGGGGCCAGGTCCTGTGGTGTGTCGCGCGTCAGGACCTCTTCGCGCCCGCCATCGCCCAGGCCGGACTCTTGCCTGATCGAGTCATCTACCTGGACGCGGGTGACGAGATATCCGTCCTCGCCTGCTTTGAGGAAGGATTGCGACATGGCGGACTCGGCGCGGTGGTTGCCGAGGTTGCCAGGCTCTCGATGACGGCGTCGCGCCGCCTTCCGCTTGCCGCCGAAGGATCAGGCGCCATCGGTGTCGCCATACGCCGCTGGCGCAGGCAGACGGAGGCCACCGACTTCGGCCAGCCGACAGCCGCCGCCACGCGCTGGCGCGTCAGCGCGTTGCCATCAACTCAGCTACCGGTTTCTGGCGTTGGACGCGCCCGATGGCGACTCGAACTGGTCCGATGCCGAGCTGGTGAAGGTGCAGAATTCGAAGTGGAGGCTTGCGATGCGCTGGGTCATCTTGCTCTCGATGGCTTGTCACGATTCGAGGAACTGCGTCGACTTCGGTGCTGGCGTTGAAAGCTGCGGCAAAGCACGCGCCGCCCAAAAACAAACGATCTCGGGAAAAAAAATCGCAGGCGTCGATGCTCGGATTCGGACTTCAGCCCTAAATCGCTACGTAGTTTGCAAAACCACAGCGCAAGGCCAGCCATTTCTTGCCGTTACTCCAGAACTAAGACCTGTCGCTGGTTGTCGATCGACCAAGATTTGAAGCGACGGAGGAAACTTTGACCTAGCAGTAAGCTGCCCTCAACCGACGCAACGCTCCCGGTCACGTTCTCTAAAACCTTCTCGCCAACTTTCAAAGATTTGATGCGGAAGGTTTGCGACGGCACAGTCCTGCCGTCGGCGAGCCTATAGGTCTTCGTCCCCAAAAAATCGGCAGCATTAAGCGTCCCTGTCCGCATTAGCGTCAGGACAACATCCGCAGGAATGCTCACGTCGGTAGCGCCGCTGTCGAGCACAAAATTCAGTGTCAAGCTGTTGTTGATCGAGACAGGTACAGTGAAGGTGCCACCTTCAATCTGCAGAGGGACAAGCGACCGCTGTACGGTCGGGACGGAAGAGGTAGGTGGTGACAGAGATGAGCTTAATGGCTCCGACCCTGCTGGGAGCCTCGGAGATGGTTGTAGTTTAGCGATAGGCGGTGGACTGGCTGGCGTACCCCACGCCGCAAAGGCTTCCGTAAAGGCGCGCTCACCGGGCGTTCCCTTCTCGATGGCGATAATGGCCCGACGTCCGTCACCATAAACCACGGGAATGTCAATCCAGGACCGCTCTCTGAGGAGCTGGATGTTGCGTCGCATGTCAGTGTCAACATTTGACAGGCCGATCAAAAAGAATTTGGTCGTTACTTTCACGGCAACGCCGTTGAGCGGAACTCCGCGCGTCGTCTCACCCTGTTTCATCAGCACGCCCGGAATGTTCGAGATACCGCCGTGAGCAAAGTCAGGCGGTAACGTAAACGCGATCTCGATCGTATGGCTCGCTGGAAGCTGCTTGTCTTCGTTGCGTCGCAACGATAACCGTGCTGAAAGCTTCTGTTCCGGAATTTCGATATCGGCTCGCACGACAACGTCTGACTTTTGATCTGGAAAGACACGCTCCCGTTCGGTACGCCAGACCGCCGAACCACCAAACTGAGAGCCATTCGGATTGGCCTGATCCTCTTCGTAAAGCACGACTTTCTGCGGTAAAGACAACGACGATTCAGTGGTAGTCGCCGGCCGCAGGCTGAATGCTGCTGGGGGTTTGGGCCGCACATCGTCGGCGCGGCAAAGCCCGGAAATGCCAAGGGCCGTCACCGCAAAGGCTAGAGCCGCGAATTTCATGGAAGGCCTCGCTGTCGTCACAGCTTGGCCGTGCAACGTCGGCGCGTCAATCGTTAGAACTGTTTGCTGTTCACGAAATCATGGTCGGTTCGCCGCTGCGGCCCGCTGAATTTTCCGGGGCGGCGCAACGGTGGGGGTGCCACATTTCTCGACCACGGGTCCCGACGGCTCCCCGCTCCCCCAGAGGGATCTGGGATGGGCGTGGCCGCCCCCCCGCCCGCCACCGCGCTAAACGTCCAAGATGGCAACGCCCGCAAGCGTCGTTCAGGCGACAACTGCCCGGGCCGGGCTGATGTATGCCGGCACTATCCTCCGCAAACCTCGAAACCGGGCGCCGTGATTGCTATGTGATTGCTGAACGCTAGGAGCCTAGGCGGCTGACTTGTCTAAATCTTTGATTTTATTGGTTGGCGCACAAGTTCTAAGACAATTGAGCCCTTTCAATTGCTTAGGCAAAGGTGCGGGCGAATATGCCCCCTTTGATGGCGAACGGTTATTTTCACCGGCGCCCGCACCTCCATATGTTTTCGTGTCCAAGCCAAGCTCTGACCTTCAAGGCGTTGGGGGGCCGACGACTTTTGTCAATCGGCGGGCGTTCGTAACGATGAACGTGCTCGGAGCTCCGGCTCTGCGGGGCTAGGAAAGCTGGCGCACCCCGGGTGCGACCGATCACCCTCCCCGCGCAGCACGCGAGGGAGGGGCGGGAGAGGCGGCAGTTCGCAACCGCTGCGACGCGGCAGGCGCCGAATTAGATGACAGTCCAAACACGTACAACATGGGGGTGTCGCGCTGCGCGTAGAGTTCCGGCGCATTGGCCCGCCGGCGCTTGCCACTCGCCGGGTCCGTTCCCGATGCGATTGCCACAACCTCAAACGTCATGGGCGGCGCCGAGAAGGCGTGCTGTTGGAGCTTCTTCGAGGCCAAGTTGCAGCCCGTCCTCACTGTCGAAAGTGGCGATGCGATCACAATCGACACCATCAGCTGTGGTCCTGAAGTCGTATCTGACCACAGCCGCTTTCGTGTTCAGCCCGAACTGGCCGAGGTTCATGCCAAAAGCGAACGGATGGTGCCGGGCCACATCCTGACCGGGCGGTCACAGTTAGCAGCGCTGAGCCGGGCATGGCGGCCGATCTACGGGTGACGCAACCGGTTAACGGATCCAAGGAATCCACTGCATGGTCACCGAGATAGTTGTTCACGGGTGAACACTCGCGCAAGCGCGAGACCGCGCTTTGAACCATTGGCTTCGGTTCTCTGTCCGCGTACCGTAAAGCGCGCCGGATCGCGAATACACGAGATGCACTGAGGATGGAAAGACGCCTGGCCGCCATTGTTTGCGCGGACGTCGCCGGCTATTCCCGCATGATGGGCGCCGACGACGAAGGCACGCACGCGACCTTCAAGGCCCACCGCAGCGCCATCTATCCGGTCATTCTCAATCATGGCGGCCGCCTGGTGAAAAACACGGGCGACGGTTTCCTTCTGGAATATCCCAGCGTCGTCGGCGCGCTTCAGTCATCGATCGAAATTCAGACGCTGATGGCCGAGCGCAACGCCGGGCTGCCGGCGGATCGGCTCATGCGGTTTCGTCTCGGCGTCCACATGGGCGATGTGATGGCCGACGAGGATGAGGTTTTCGGCGACGGTGTAAACATTGCGGTTCGTCTCGAATCCACGGCCACGCCCGGCGGGGTCGTCGTCTCCGGCAAGGCCTACCAGGAAGCGAGCAAACATATTCACGTTCCGCTGGTCGACGCCGGCAGCCGCCGCTTCAAGAACATCGAAGAAGCGATCAGTGTATGGACCTGGGATCCGTGCGGATCGGAAACGCGCAGTCAGGATCCCCATAACAAGTCGACTCTGCCAGCCCAATATCGCACATCGATCGTGGGCGTACTTCCGTTCGTCAATCTCAGCGATCGCGCTGAGGAATATTTTTCCGACGGCCTGACCGAAGACCTCATCCACGCTTTGTCGCTACAGTCTTTTTTCCGGGTTCTCAGCCGAAACGCGACCTTCTCGTTCAAAGGCCAGAATCTTTCGACGCGGCTTATCGCACGCGAAATCGACGCGACCTATCTGATCCAGGGCTCGGTGCGGCGCGCGGGCAACAAGATCCGGGTGACGGCGCAACTGATCGCGCCCGAGAGCGGCGAGCAATTATGGGCCAGCCGATATGACAGCGATATCGGCGATCTATTTGCGATGCAGGACGAGCTCACCACAAATCTGTCGGCGGCGATTGCGCCCGAAATTTTCCGCGCCGAGGCTTCGGCTCCGGCCCGGTCATCAGCCGACCCGACCGCTTGGGACCGGTTCCTGAAAGGCCTCTCCCATTACTACAGGCACACGAAAGCCGATTTCGAAGCCTCGATCGATTTGTTCAGACAAGCTACCATTCTCGATCCGTCGCTTTCGATTGCACGCGCTTACCTCGCCGCGATTAGCGTTCAAGGCATGCAATACGGATGGATCACGAGCACAAGGGAATTGTGGACCGAGGCGATGAGCCTCGCGGAAAGCAGCGTCCGGCTTGATCCCCGCTCCTCCTTTGCGTTCAGTCTGTTGTCCTACATGCAGGCAATGGAAGGAAGCCATGACGCCGCCATGGAGGCGGCGAAGAGAGCGGTCAGCCTTAACCCGTACGATATGGGCGCACGGGGTATCCTGGGACTATGTCACTTTGCTATCGGCCAGCATGAACAGGCTATCGAGCTGTATTCAATGGCGGTGCAACGAGGCAACAGCGACCCGCGGTACAAATGGGACGCGTTGTTGGCCTTCGCCCATTACCTGTTGAGGCAATACGACGCCTCATTGTCGTGGGCCCGCGAAGCCTCATACCTCAATCCCAATCACCTTCAGGTGCTCGCGGTCAGGGCCGCAACGCTGGCGCAAATGGGACAGGCGGATGAAGCCGCAAAAGCGACCCAGGGTCTTTTAAATGGATTTCCTACCGTAACTGTCGACCGGCACCTGCGAAATTTCCGCTGGAGAAACCCGGCGGACATTGCCCATTACCGCGAGGGGCTTTTAAAAGCTGGGGTCCCCTCGGGCTAATTCAGTCGATTAGGTTCGCCTGCAAAACGCGCGATCCCCGGACGAAGTCGGACAAGCCGCGACGAGACGCACGCCAGTACTTCAAAAAAATTGCGCACCGCGATTTGCCTGCGTAGAGTTGACACTGAATCCAAAGCTCCGCCACAGCCAGAGGTAGAGTGCCGCCGTCCAGTTTTTGATTTTCTATCGGGCTTCAAATCGACAACAGCCCTTTTTGACTGTGCCATATTTTGGGGATTGAAGGCCATGCCAGACCCACAGGCCGATTCATCTGCCGGCGCCGGCCAGCAGATTCCAGTGTCGCCCAACAATCCCTGCCCCTTTTTGCGTGGCCTCGTCGCCGGCGGTTATGTCGACGGACATATCGTCCGGCTGCCGAAGCTGACTGGTACGATCGAAGCTGCGACCGGCGAAAAAGGTCTGAAGGAGCGCATCGCCGGGATAAAGATCTATTTGGCCGCGCTGATCGCCAATGGGCTGAGCCCGTTGCGCTTGCTCAGAAGCTGGTGGTCGGGTGCCGTACTCGACGAACTGCGCAACGGCCCGCTCGACAAGCGCGGCGCCGGCTCGCGGATCCTCAACGTCGATGGTCAGGTGGACGAGTCCGAGATCGAGCGCTTTGCCGGCTTTGGTTCGGATTACGAAGCCCCAGGTGGCGGCGCCGAACGCGGGCTGAACTCAAAGCAAATCACGACCTACATGGATGCGAATTTCACCCGCGCCAAAGGACACCGGCGTCCGATCGACCGCTTGCTAATGAACGGCGAATGGCCGGTTCTGCTCAATATCCTGGGCAAGGGCGAAGGCAATGATCGCTATCTCAGCGTCGCGGAAGTCAGGACGCTGTTTGTGGATCGGCGCCTTCCCCAGCGGATCGTGGCGCGGCTGGGGCATCCTTTGCCGATGCCGAGCCGAATTGTGACGATCGTCCAAGCTGTCGCGAGCCTGCTTGCCGCCCTGGCCGTGGCGCTTGTGCTCGCGATCACCCAATTTCCGGATCAGCTCCGGGCGATTTTGGCCGCAATGCCTGGGCAGTTGCCTGCAACCCTGTCGCAGTTGCTGCCGCCTCCTCTGCCCGACGCGCTGCCGATCAAGGCGGCGCGCTGGCTTGATCAGAACTGGTCCACGGAGGATCGGCATTGGTTTCACCACGTGAGCCAGGGCACCAAGACTTTTCCAGTACCCTACGCTTGGTTCGTCGCGCTCGAGCAGCCACGTATCTATGTGTTTTCCCGACCCGGGCTACTCAGCGACAGCAACTATCTCGAACGCTTCGGCTTCATTCCCAGCCCGAAAACCATCCACACCGACAAGGCGACCCTGCTCCGCTACGGCTATGCGGATTCCACCTATGCGCCGGCATCGGCACAATCACTGACCGGCAAGTGGCAGGTTGAGAATTTCGACGGCTTGCCCGTCGGCTTTGCGCGTCTGATCGGCACCACCGATCCCGGAACCGGCGCTGCGCAACCCGATATGATCGGATTGACCTGCGCGGCCTGCCATTCCGGCAGCATTCAATACAAGGACACCAGCATCCGCTACGACGGCGGCCCTGCGATGGTGAACCTCTTGAAGCTTGAGCAGGTAACGGGCCTCTCGATTGCCTATACGCTGGTGGTGCCGGGCCGCTTCAACCGCTTTGCCACGCGCGTGCTAGGTCCAGGCGCCACCGAGACGCAGCGCACTGAGCTGAAAAAGGGACTGTCGGACGCGGCGGCCTTCGTGAAGACACAGGCAACCACGTTAGCAAACCTGTATAACAGAGTGCACAGCCAAGACACCGAGGAAGGTTACGGCCGGCTCGATGCGCTGAACCGGATCGGCAACCAGGTTTTTTATACCGATCTGGTTGCAAGCGGGCTCACCGTATCTGAAGAGAACATGCACCTGCGCGATGCGCCGGTCAGCTTCCCGCCGATCTGGACCGTGCCGTGGTTCTATTGGGCGCAGTACGACGCTTCGATCGAACAGCCGCTCATTCGCAATGCCGGTGAGGCGCTCGGCGTCTCTGCGTTGATCAACCTATCGCCCAACAGTTCTTCTGATGCGCTGTTTCGCTCTTCCGTCGACATCGAAAATCTCGCCAGCATGGAAGAAATGCTGCGCGGGCCGAACCCGTTTGAACAAACGCCAAAGGGTTTTGCCGGGCTGAAATCGCCGAAATGGCCGTCAGAGATGTTCCCCGACGATCCCGCCTGGAAGATCGATCCTGCCCGCGTCAATCGCGGTCGCGCGATCTATGCGGAGATCTGCGCGGAATGCCATCTCGGGCCGGTCAATGATCCCGGGTTCGACACGCAATTTCCGGACAAGAGTTTCTGGTCACCGAATGAATCCCATTGGCAAAAGGACGGCGATGGACCGGTGCTGGAAGAGGTTCAGAAGAGCGTGGACGGCATGGGCACCGACCCCGGCCAGGCCAATGTCCTGAAGTCGCGAATGGTCGAAGTGCCGGGTTTCCTCGACATTGACCCTGCTCGTGACCTCGGAAAGCTTTGGGGGTGTACAGACGTTCCCACCTCCTCCACTACCGACATGTCATTTGCGCTCGCTTTGATGACCGTCGTCGACCGCATCAGCCGGAAATGGATGGACGACAATCATCTTTCAGATGAACAACGCCAGGCACTCTGGCGCTCGCGCAAGAACTGTCCCAATCCCGGCAACGCGAAGGAAACTCATTACCGCGCGCGTCCATTGAACGGCGTCTGGGCGACAGCGCCGTATCTTCATAATGGCTCGGTGCCTTCGCTCTACTGGATGCTCCACCCTGCGGCCGAACGGCCGAAACAATTCTGCATGGGCACGCGCGACTTCGATCCACAGCAAGTCGGCTTCCGCGTGGAGGCAGGCGAAAAGCCGGCGTGCCGTCGCGGCGAAACGCTATTCTTGGCGGTCGATTCAAAGGGATCGCCGATATCAGGCAACAGCAACCTCGGCCACTCCCTGGAGGGAACGCCGGGACCGGGCAAACCAGGTGTCATCGGCCGCCTGCTGACAGACGACGAGCGTTACGACCTGATCGAATATCTGAAGACGCTGTAAGCGGCGGGACGATTCAAACGGGCGACGGCCTTTCGCTTTGGGCGCACAAGTTCTGAGACAATTAGGCGTTTTCAATTGCTTAGGCGAAGGGGCGGGCGAATTCGGCCTCTTTGACTGTAAACGGTTATTTTCGGCGGTTCCCGCACCGAACCGCCCGGTACGACGGCGTTTCTCGCGCTGCTTTTGACTCACCACTGGCAGTTTCTTTTCGGCTGCTCCGAACATCTGTGTTTACGGTTCAATTGGTGTATCGGAACTAGCCGCCCGCGACTTTTGTTTTGTTCCCATGCAGGGTTCCGTACCGCAGCGAGACGTCTACCGTGCGCACGCTTACCGTTCGCACGCTCTGGAGTGCTTGGAGGAGGCGCGCGCTGTCAAACATCGCGAACTTAGCAACGTGTTCCATCGAATTGCGATGTGGTGGGTTATTCTCGCTCATCAGACCGAGGATGATGATCGCGGCCCTCACATCTCCGGCGGCTTTGGTTCGATGACCTCTGACGGAGATACAGAGACCTCACCCGGAACACCGCTGACGCTTGAGGGAGCCCATCTTTTTTTCAGAAGTCCTGATCCAGGAAGACCCAAACCAAACGGCAATTGCCCTGGAGCTGCTAGGTACGTCGATCCGCCTTCTGAACGGTGAGCTTACAGAAGAGATCGTTGCGCTCAAACCCTTCAAGGTCGTGAAGTTCTCCGGCGCCAAGCCGGAATTGACCCGCGAGCGCGTCGAGATAGTTATCGTACGTTGGGCAAATCCTGCGAGCCCCCGGCGTCATCAACCGCCGAGCGGCGCCCTCCTCCGGCGTAGGAGCGCCGAATGCCACGGAGCGCGGCTCGTGGCATTTGACGCTTAGCTTTCGGGAAATCTTAGCGGGTTCCAATTGATCTAGATATGGTTCACCTGCGGCCACACTTTTGTGCGAACAAGCCCTGGGCAATTGCCGCGAGTGCGCGGTGCGGAACATGCTCCGCGTCACCGCTTCCTAGCCGCCGCCAAATCAAAGGCCACAATTGTTCGCCCGTCGATCACAGTGATGCAGTTATCCCGAACATCGCGAATGCTCACCTCGCTTTGCGGCCGCATTTCCTTCAAATATTTCCCAGCTTCGATCGCTGTTTCTTTCAGGGCCCGATACGTGCGGCACTTGCCATCTACCTTGATTTCGAAACAAGCACCGAGGTTGTTTTGGAACATACACCTTTCTCCACCACCTGAGGAGATCCCCTTCACTTCCCTCTCTCCTATCGCGTCCCCAGCGTCACGCCAAGTGCCGCTGCCTTCTGATACGTAGCCCTCTCACTCCGCATAAGTTTGCGTGCGATCACACTCGTATTTGTTTTCTCGCGCGCGAGCGTCTTGAGGGTCCGCACGTCTTCCTTCGTCCACGGACGAAGTTTCGTAGTCTTCTTCGCCATCTCTACTCTCCGCACACTGATGTTCCTAACGAATCAGCGACCACCGTAAAGCAAAAAACTGAGCTCGGTGCGGGATCCCAATTGTCCTCCGACCAGTCAGCATGACTCAACGAAACGCGATCGAGCAGCCGTTGCTGTTTAATTTTTGGGATACGCATTCGACATCTTTTGTCGGAGTGCCTCGGTCAGGCAAGAGTTAACGAACGACGTTGTCGGAGGGCCGGTTGACACCTTGGGATAGATACGACGCAATTGGCGCAGCTATTGTCTTTTTCCTGATCGCCTTGTGGGTGTTCCATTTTCGGTTGCCCGCTCCTCCTCCAACCAACGTCCCGTCATGAAGATCATCAGCGGCGGACAAACTGGAGTAGACCGTGCCGCGCTTGATCTTGCGATTGAGCGCGGCATGTCCTGGGGTGGCTGGTGCCCAAATGGCGGTTGGGCTGAGGACTTTCCTGACCAACCTGGTCTCCTGAACAAATATCCCGAGCTGAGGGAAACACCACTCTCTCAACCCGCGCAGCGTACTGAATGGAACGTGCGCGACAGCGATGCAACACTCATCATCGCCGATCGTGAGGGCCTCTCGGTCTCCGAAGGAACGAGGCGTGCTGTAGAGTGGGCCAACTGCTACGGCAAGCCCCTTCTCGTCGTCGACGTCAGCCAACCGGATGCGGCCGCGCAAGTTGCGAAGTGGCTACGAGTGCAATACGAACGATTTGGGGCCCACATGACGCTCGGCATCGGAGGACCGCGCGAGAGCGAAGCGCCTGCCATCTACACAAGAACGCGCCTCCTGATGGCTAGCGTACTCGATTATGGGATCGGTCAGGCTGCAAGTGCTGACCAGCCGTAGCCGATCGTCTCACGAACAGCTTCACCGACGCGCATCGAGGCACACGCGCAATTCGGTCGCGCAGGGGGCGTCAATAGCGACCGCGTTCCACCACACGATCGCTTCGCCGACAAAAATGCCCGCACTGTGAGCCGCGGCCTCCGGAGGCTCCGGGCGGTCATGCCGCGGCGGCTTCATCACTCGGCACCACGCTCCCGCCTCTTGAAAACTTCTTCCCACGTTGCGTCGATCTGCATCGGCTTGCCCCAGATCAGGATCGAGGACGGCCCGCGCTCGGTTGGCGGCGAGGTATCTTGGGACTCTAATGGGGCCGTCGGGTTCGCCCGTCTCGCCTGCCCATCAGTTTGCGGGGCAGCCTCGGTTCCGAGGGAATAATCTAGAACCCGGACCTTTCGGATTGGCGGCGTCGGGACACGCACGGTTGGCGGCGAGGTGTCTTGGGACTCTAATGGGGCCGGGCTCGCCCGTTTAGTTCGCGGGGCAGCCTCGGTTCCGCGCGGATAATCTACAACCCGGACCTTTCGGATTGGCGGCGTCGGGACGTTCGTTGAACCTCTCGCAAACCAGCACTTCGTTCCTTCATGTCCGGGCAACTGGAGCCGCCATGTCGCATGCGATCCAGGGTGCGCGGCCCAGACAGCACTTGCTGATGAAAGGCATTCCGCGTGAGCGGTTGATGCCATGCCGATAAAGGCGGCGAGGATGAGAGGAAGTCTCATGATTTTGACTCACACCGAGGTAATCGAAACTCTATACAAGTCTCCCAGCACCCATCAGATAATATCAGCAGCAATAGTCAGGCAGGTTTTTGCTCTCATGGCAGGCTTTACACTCTACATGCCGATCAAAGACATTGAAATGGTCATGTATAGACCTGGTCGCGGCCTTTTCGTGTCTAAATTTAACTTGGGATTCCGACGCGGTCACGAATCCACCGTGCTTGCATCACCCTTTGGTGGAGGGGGGCCGCGCGCTGCTGAGACCTGCTATCGGGCTTTCGTTCCTTAACCCAAGCCCGCACCAGAGCGGCTAATGGACCTTTCAGGCCACGCTTGCAACGCATCGAAACGCGCCGCGGTGATTGCTAAACTCCCTGGAGCTTCGCGGCAAACGTTGCTAAGCGATTGATTTTGTGGTCGCCGCACAAGGGCCGCAATAAAGTCGTTATATCAATAGCTTAGACTACAAATGGGACAGTAAAAAACCCATCTGGAACCGAAAAAACCCAACCGATTGTCCCATCGGTTTTTGTCGGATCTTCCGGTCGAAAAATTGCCGCCCAACCGCGTCCCGACCTCGCCCACTGAGTTTTGGCGGTTGCCATTTGGTTGGCTGCGGATTGATCCAGAATCGCATGGCGGAATCCTTGGCCACCACGATGGCGAGAGGAGGTAGACGGCGTACTGGACGAGGCCACAACGGGTCCCGGGCCCAAGGTTACCCGTCCGCCAAGTCTGCTTTCACGGTGAGTTTTGGAGGATAACCGGACGTGGTGTGAGCGCGACCGAAGTGGCGCGATTGGCCCGAAGTCGGCCATGGCCTGCGCATCGCAGCAATCGCGACGGCACTGATTGGGCCGAGGACGAGGAGAAATCCTCGTCCCACGATTAGTGGCCTAAACTCTCCCAGCGAGCGGTCCATAGTTGGAGGCAGTCAGCGCTATCAACCGTTCACAAGTGGGCAGCCGCCTTCCTTGAGCGGACGAAAGGCTTCCGCGGCCGGGATGGTAGCGCGGGTTTTGTAGAAGTCGCCCGGATATTTGGATTCGGTCGGCTTCTTCACCTCGAACAGATAGGCATCATGAGTTTTTCGTCCGTCCGCACGCACCACACCTTTCCCGAACAAGGGGTCGTCAGTCGGCATTTCCTTCATCTTCGCGGCGACAACCTTGCCGTCGCCATCCGCCTTCAGCGCGTCGACCGCTTTGAGATAGTGGATGATCGACGAATAGACTCCAGCCTGAATCATCGTCGGGAATTTGCCCGGGCGCTCGACCTGCCAACGCTTCGTCCAAGCGCGGTTGCTGTCGTTCATGTCCCAATAGAAAGTCTCCGTAAACACAAGCCCTTGCGCCGTCGGCAATCCGAGCGCAGCGATGTCCATGACCTCCACCAGGAGGCCGGCGAGGCTTTGGCCGGCCTTTACGACGCCGAATTCGGCCGCTTGTTTGATCGAGTTGATGGTATCACCGCCCGCATTGGCAAGCCCAATCACCTTGGCTTTGGACGCCTGCGCCTGGAGCAAGAACGAGGAGAAATCATTGGTATTAAGCGGCACGCGGACCTTGCCGACCACCTTGCCGCCGTTGGCCTCGACCACTGCCGCGGTATCGCGTTCAAGAGCGTAGCCAAAGGCGTAGTCGGCGGTGAGAAAGAACCAAGTATCGCCGCCCGTTTTCACCACCGCCTTGCCAGTGCCGCTGGCGAGGTTCCACGTGTCGTAGGTCCAATGGATGGTATTGGCGTTGCATTTCGGACCCGTAAGATCCGACGTCGCAGGGCCTGATGCCAGAAACAGCTTGTTCTTAAGCCGCGCCACCTCACTTACCGCCAGCGCGACGCCGGAATTTGGCACATCGACGATGACGTCGACCTTATCTACATCAAACCAGGCACTCGCAACGCTGGAGCCGACATCGGGCCTGTTCTGGTGGTCGGCGACGACGATCTCGACTTTCATGCCCTTGGCCGCCGCCCCGAAGTCCTCGACCGCAAGTTTGGCCGCCGCCACTGAACCGACACCGGTGTTGTCGGCATAAAGGCTGGACATGTCGGTCAATATGCCAATCTTGACGACGCCGTCGGTGTACTGCGCGTCAGCGGCACTGCTCGCCAGAGCTGCCGCGATGAAAATCATGTGGTGCATTGTTTTCATGTCTACCTCCCAGATTGAGCCTGCGCGATCGCCCCTGCGATGAGCCATCGTGCGGGAACGCGATGCCCGCAGTGAAGCCAACCGAGAAACTACGTCAGTTATTTTGGAGTTTTGCCTGCCGAGGACGCCGATGCTGCTTCAATTACAGGACCTCGGCACGTCCCTCTGACAGCTACGAGATCACGCTATCAGTCTATCCTGGTGTTTGAAAGGGCGGTCTCTGGTGATAGAGGCCGTCGATAATGCAGCGCGGAGGCGGGATTTGGCCCATCTCTTCCGTCACCGGCATCCACCCAGCACGGCAGCTATCCGGGGATAAGCTGCCTGCCGCCCTGGTGTTGCGTCGCCCAGCGATCGGGCCCGACTCGATGCGATGATGGCGACGGACGAAGAGTGGTATCGGTCCAGCGACTTCATCGCCTGCCGATCCACGTGAATGCTTACATTGTAAGCCTTATCCCGGCCAGGTCGGCTGGAAAAATCGAACCGCAACGAAACGGACGACAGCGGCGACGGTGGCGGAACTGGCGTGAAAAATCACCGGTCCCCATGGCGATAGGAACGCGTTCCGTGAGTTCCTAGCGACTTAAAGACGTCATTTCACAAAAACTCCCATCTTGTACCGGCCCGATTATCCCCACACGTGGGCGGTACATGATTCGGAATCTGACCGGCACGCCTGCCCCTAAAGCGGAAACCGAACGTCTCCGAATCATGCGTCACGTAAGAAGGCTTACGGCGTGAAATTGCGCATGTCCGCACGCCTCCGCAACGAAAGGAGGAAGTGATGGGCAAGTACCCACACGGCCGACACATCCACATCTGTCAAGAATGTGGCCACCCTCTCGGCCTGAGCACACCTGTTTGGTGGCGCAACATCAAACTCTGCTCTGCACATTGCAAGAATCTCTACCGAGCACGTTGGTGGCGAGACTGGCGAGAACACTGGTTCAATCGTCTCTATCGCCATCCCAAAAGCTCGCAGCTTTGATCCCTCAAGACCGCGAGCCGGGCTCCCGTCAGCCACACCTGGACCACTGGCGGGGGCTTCCCCCTCTGGCCATCAATGCATCGTCCTTGGCTGCGATTGCCGCTGAACGGGGTTGCGCGCCGGAGCGGAGGTCGGCCGCGTGGAAAGCCCGGCGTTTTTCTGTAGAGCGTTCAGCTCCAACGCATTCGCAGCCGGGCAGCTCAGGTTCCACACGACACCCGAGGGAACGTATTCAAGATGGACCTCGCCATTCACTGTTTGCTTCACCATCGAGTCGACGACCGTGCTACCGAAGCCCCGCCGTTTCGGCGGTGACACGGGTGGCCCTTTGCTCTCAGTCCAGCTCATAGCGAAGATATCGCCGTAAAGCCGCCAATCCACCTCGAGACGCCCCGTGTCCACAGATAAGGCGCCAAACTTGCCGGCATTAGTTCCAAGCTCGTGAAGTGCGAGACCAATCGCTTGGGCTGCTGCTGCATTCAGGCGTGCAGGCGAGCCGTGCACCGTAATCCTCGACCCCATGAGATCGGCAAAATGGGCGAGCTGGGCGCGCACCAGATCCTCGACATCGACTCCTTGCCACTCGTTCCGGACTAGTAAGTCCTGATTGGCCGCAAGTGCTTGGATGCGGTCGGTGAAACGCTCGATAAAATCTTCAAGGTCACGAGCCGCGGTCTGGCGGGCGATTGCCTGCACGAGACTGAGCATGTTCTTGGAGCGATGATTGATCTCACTCATGAGAAGATGAACCTGGTCCAAGTGAGCTCTCTGGTCGGTCACATCTTGAGCAACGCAAACAAACATACGTCGGCCATCGAATTGGGTAGCCAGCGGGGAAGTAACAAAGCTCCAGAGGCGGTCGCGACCATCTTTCGTGTGGATCATCAGTTCGGCAGACCTCGCCTCCGGGATTGTTGAAGTGACAATGATCTGGCGGATTCCTTCAAGCACTTCGCCCGAGTGCAGCCCATGGGCTCGGGACGTCCAGTCCTCGATTCGGCGCAGCTCCTCTTTCGAATAACCGCTTTGTTCAAGCCAACTTTGGCTCACGACGAGAATGTGCTCCCGATCATCGAACAAGAGGATTGGTGATGGACAGTGGAGGAGTGAGGACCTGAAGCGTTCCTCATTCTCGCGCAATTCCTTTTCGGCCTGTTTGCGTGCGGAAATATCCTCAATCACACTAACAAAATAATCGATTGACCCGTCGCCCTTACGTACGGGGCCGACAGTCTTCCTGCACCAGACGATCGCGCCATCCTTGCGCACGTCGCGCTTCTCCACTTCATAGCTGTCGATCTTTCCGCAGCGCAAAAGCTCGAACTGCATAACGTCGGCCGCGAGATCGTCCGGATAGGTAACGTCGTGGAACGACTTGGCAAGGAGTTCTTCGACCGAGTAATCGAGAATGCGGCACAGGGCTTTGTTCACCCTGATCCACCGGCCGTCGGGACCGATGTGTGCGATTCCAGCTACCGCGTTGTCGAACGAGGCCCGGAGCCGGGCCTCGCTGTTGCGTATCAATCGAAGCTGGACCTCGCGATCGGCAAGGCGCGCCTCCGCTTCTTTCCACCGGGCGCGCGATGAAATTGCCTCGACGCTCACAGCGGCGACTATCGCATAAACTTCTATAGCAAGCAGGTCGATCGCATGGGTCAATTTCAGGGAGAACACAGGATCGTAGAAGAGCAGGGAGGCGACGGTGGATGCCGCCGCGGCAACAAAGCCCGCCGTGCGGCCCAACACGCTCGCTGTCGCCACCACCGCGACAAAATAGAGCAGGAATGGTTGACCCGGAAGGTTGACCTCTGCCGGTAGCTGCAGAGCGGTTGCTGCCACCACGCAGGCCGTTGCGAGCCCAATTCGCACAAGTGGGTGCCAGGATCGCGCGAGCATAATCCATTGAAGCATACGCACCCCCATTTCGGATTGATGCCGGGTTTCGCTGCGACCATGTCCCGTCAATTTGTGCGGACGGCTCCCGGCCATCATGTCAACGAGCCGATTGGGGAAGTTGTTTCGCCTCCCGTCACGCGCGATCTGGGTGCGCTCAGGACGCATTGACGCGGGCCGGAAAACCCATCCTGAGGCCACTTGGCACTTCCATGGGCCGGAAATCGCCGGCCGAGCGAATGATCGGGATGAACCATTGCTGTTTACGTCGTAAACGCTGATGGCGGGTTCACGGGACGCCAAGGATGGCTATCGCGACCTTTACTGACCGGTGCCCAAAGGCGGGCCATCCCGGGCGGGAAAACGCGTTCTAGACCGGGCAGCGCCCCAAGATCCTGCCCGAACAACCCCACCAGTCGCTTGACGAAATGTTCTTGTTATGTTCTTATGCGCCGACATCGGGTCGGAAGGGCTAGCGTCCATGGACGACGCTGTATCCCAAGACACCGAGGAACCGAAAATTAAACCGTTGGGGTGTATCGAAACTGAAGCTTTTCTGGGGGTGGGACATGACAGAAGAATTCCGGCGACGGGCCGATGAATGCCGCCAGCTTGCCGCGGCTGCCCGCAATGCCAGCGATAAGAAATTTTGGTTGGGACTGGTTGAACGCTGGCAGACTCTGGAAATTCAGGCACTAGCGAATCAACCTGCGAGGCCTGCGCGGCGCGAACCAAAGTATCGGACACAGCCCGAGCCCGAACTACCCCAAGCAGGCGACCGCTAGCGCCGAGGCCCTACGTGCGGTGACGGTGAGGGTTGAGTTGATTGAGGGGCAGCGATCGCGCCCTAAGCGGGGGAATCGCTTCCTTTTGCGCCCTTCGAAACGAAAGCAACATCACGACGAACAATATCGCCCAGAATAAAATCTCGATTGTCTTGTTCATGCTCCCGTGCACTCGCGCGAACTGCACCCCAGCCGACGACCTCTGACATCTTACGTGCGATGATACCCGTTTGGCTTGGGGCTTATAGTTGGCCCAAGGGCTACCTGTTCTGAAGGCCAGTAGTCCGCAAAAGCGATAGCCGTTAGCGTCGGTTTTGCTCCGATGTACGAGCAAGTGGCCCCGGCTCTCAGCCTCCAAAATAGATAGCACGGGCTGGGGGCCACTCTCGTTCCTAAGCCGGGGGTGTTTCGTTCGCGCCTTTTTTTCCGCGACCTCTGCCAGACGCAGCCAGTTCGCAGCAATGGCTACGAGTTCACATGCCGAGTTGAAATTCCCCACACCCTCGCGTCCGCTTACGGCGTAAGCGCCCTCGACCCCCATAAACGCTTCACCGTTCGCGGATGATTTCAGGTGGAAAGAAAGGCCTCCACTCCTTGCAGGGCCAAGCCGAGCTTAACGCCCGCTCGGCAAATAATAGGAAAGTGTGGTGCGTCTCTTCCGGGTGCATGTCGCCGTATCTCACCACCCCCCTCAAAGCTTGCTCTGGGCTAACGCTGTCCGGAACGTCAGCGCACAACGTGTTTTGAACCGTTCGTCCTCGGTCATAAACAATTTTCTGTATCTCCAATGAGCTGCGTGCCACTCCGACCGTCTGAAGGCACTGTCGGCTCATGAAAGGCTCGGGGGTGTCATTCCCTGGGGTGAGCCTGCAATATGGAAGCATGAAACTTGCACTACCCAGGTCTTTCTCAGCCGCACTCGCAGCCGTGATCGTCAGCGCCGTCAGCGTGACCAATGGCAGTGCCTTCA
>Ga0210402_10002487_pt1 | contig 17930 bp, 20 predicted proteins | sample IncBWC7MmetaG_FD_161055 | JGI IMG/M metagenome (GOLD analysis project Ga0210402, IMG submission 161055) | Forest soil microbial communities from Barre Woods Harvard Forest LTER site, Petersham, Massachusetts, United States - Inc-BW-C-7-M | ecosystem: Environmental > Terrestrial > Soil >... | reverse complement strand
CGCCCGTGGCGAGCCCCGCGTCCTACGTCGCTGGACACCGAAGTTGATGTCGACCCTCAGATACCGAGCGGAAGCTGTTCTGCGCCGACCGCGCGGGCCGAAGCGAATCCGGAAAGGGATATGCCCAGCAGCCGGATGCCCTTTGTCATCGGAAACTGCGCCCGCAGCAACTCCATAGAAATCTTCTCCAACACCATGCGCCCATCGATCACGCCACGCAGCGATTGGCTGCGGGTGATTTGTTGGAAGTCTGCATATTTGATTTTCAGCGTCACGGTGCGACCGCGTGTTCCGGCACTCTCGCAGTAATGCCAGACTTTGTCGATGATGGGCGCGAGCGCGTCCCGCGCGGCTTCGAAGGTGAAGAGATCGACGGAAAACGTGTTCTCGGCACCGACCGACTTGCGGATTCGGTCGGCGCGGACCGGTCGGTCGTCAACGCCGCGCGCGATCCAATAGTAATAAGCCCCCGACTTACCGAAATGCTGTTGAAGGAACGGCATGGATTGCGCTCTCAGATCGAGGCCGGTTTCAATGCCGAGCTTGTTCATCTTCGCGGTCGTCGCCGGGCCGACGCCATGGAATTTGCCGACCGGCAAGTTCTCGACGAAGGCAGGCCCCATCTTCGGCGTGATGACGAAGAGCCCGTCCGGCTTTCTGTGATCCGAAGCCAGTTTGGCCAGAAACTTGTTGTAGGAAACCCCGGCGGATGCCGTGAGGCTCGTTTCCGCACGTATCGTTGCCCTTATCGCCATGGCGATTTCCGTTGCCGTCGCAATGCCTTTCAGATTCTCGGTAACGTCAAGATAGGCTTCGTCCAGGGACAGCGGCTCGATGAGAGGCGTATGTTCGGCAAAAATTTCGCGAATCTGGAGCGACACCGCCTTGTATGCATCGAACCGCGGCTTGACGAAGATCAGATCGGGGCATTGCCGTTTGGCGGTGATGGACGGCATGGCGGAGCGAACACCAAAATTCCGTGCCTCGTAGCTCGCCGCCGCCACGACACCGCGTTCGCGCGATCCGCCGACGGCGACGGGCTTGCCGCGCAGCTCCGGATTGTCCCGCTGTTCGACGGAAGCGTAGAACGCGTCCATATCGATATGAATGATCTTGCGCTGCCGTGCGGGCTCGGTTGCGGCTTCGTGCGTCCGTCTTTCGTTGCACTCCGCTAGGATGGCAGTTTCTTGCGCGATCATGAGCATCAGACCGTGAGGCCCCCCTCATCCTCTTTTCCGCCACGCGCAACGATCCTAAGCGCGCCATCGGCGAGCGGCCGTTGAAGCTTGAGCGCGTCCTCGGCCGGAGCGGTCATCCAGAGATCAATTTCGTCCTGCGTCGTCAGGATGACCGGCATGGCTTTGGGATGGATAACGCCGACCTCCTTGTTGGCTTCGGTCGTGAGGAACCCGAACAGATCGTTCGTCGTTTCGCCCTCCTTGACCTTTCGCACCGAGGTCCAGTTCGTCCACAGCCCGGCGAAGAAGGCAAGCGGACGTGTCTCATCGAACGCGAACCACACCGGTGGCTTGCGGCCGTCCGGCAGCGCCTCGTTCTCGCTGAAGCTTGTGGACGGCACCACGCAGCGGTGTTCGATGCCGAGCCAGCGCCGCCAGTGCGGGGATTTGACGTTGCGGATGTTGGTCACGCCCGAATCCGCGTTGCGGGTTTTCAGAGCGGTCTTTGGTGACGGCATGCCCCACCGCGCCAGGATCAGCTCACGGCCTTCCGGTTGATTGCAGACAACAGGCGCGCGATAGTCCGGATAGATGCCCGGCATCAGCGGCAGGTTGCCGGTCCGGTCGCGCATGACACGGGCCAACTCGCGGATAGCTTGCTGGCCTTTGGTCAAGGAGTACAGATTGCACATGCCGATCACCGCCACATGCTGCGCATTTTGGCGCCGATATCGACACGAACATCTCTTGCGTCTGGCCGTCCGCCCGCCACAGCCGTCGCAAGCGGCCAGGTCACGCATTCAAAATACTGCGTGAGGGCTGCCGGAATGAAGCGCGTGCGTGACGCGTAGACATGGCGGTCGCCTTGCGCATTCTGCCCGTGGGTAAAGAAACGGTGCGGAACGACAAGGTGCAAACTGTCTTTGGCGCGCGTCATCGCCACGTAGAGCAGCCGGCGCTCCTCCTCGATTTCAGCGGTGGTCCCGGTGCCGAGGTCGGAGGGAATGCAGCCGTCAACCGCGTTGAGCACAAATACCGATTTCCATTCCTGACCCTTTGCGGAATGGATCGTCGAAAGGATCAGATAATCCTCGTCCAATAACGGTACGCCCGCCTGATCGCTGGTCGCATCCGGCGGATCGAGGGTGATTTCGGTCAGGAACCGCTCGCGGGATGGATACCCCGCCGCAATCTGTTCGAGTTGCAGGAGGTCAGCCTGCCGGATGGCGGCGTCCTCATGGATGCGTTCGAGGTGCGGTTCGTACCAGCGCCGCGCATATTCGATCTCGGCCGGCCAGGCCGCCTTGCCGGCGTGAAGCTGCTTGAGGATGGCGACGAAGGCGTGCCAATCCGCGCCCGAGCGCGGCGGCGCCGGAATTTCGGAAAGCGCTGACAACGGGTCTGGCTTCTCCGCCATCTGGTCCAGCACGCGCTGAGCCGATGACGGCCCCACACCGGGTATAAGGTGCATGAGACGAAAGCCGGCCACACGGTCACGCGGGTTTTGCGCGAAGCGCAGCACCGCCAGCATGTCCTTGACGTGCGCGCTGTCGAGGAATTTGAGGCCGCCGAATTTGACGAAGGGAATGTTGCGGCGGGTGAGTTCGACTTCCAGCGGGCCGCTGTGATGCGACGTGCGGAACAGCACGGCCTGCTGTTTGAGCCCGGTGCCCACCTCCCTATTCTCCAGCACACGCTCGACGATGTAGCCGGCCTGGTCCGCCTCGTCGCGCACGCTGACGAGCTGCGGACGCTCCGCCGAGTGACGTTCCGTCCAGAGGTTTTTTGTGAAACGTTCGGCCGCCAGGTCGATCACGCCATTGGCGGCGGCAAGGATGGGCTGCGTCGAACGATAATTACGGTCGAGCGTAATGATGTCGGCCGCCGGACTGAATGCGCCCGGAAAGTCGAGAATGTTGCGCACGGTCGCCGCCCGGAACGAATAAATTGACTGGGCATCGTCGCCGACGACCGTGAGGCCCCTGCCCCCCGGCTTCAACGCCAGCAGGATCGACGCCTGAAGGCGGTTGGTGTCCTGATATTCGTCGACCAGCACGTGATCGAACCGCCCGCCGATATCCTCGGCAAGCCACGGATCGCTGACCGTTTGCGCCCAGTAGAGCAGCAAGTCATCGTAATCGAGGACGTTCTGCGTTTGCTTGGCCTCCACATAGAGAGCGAACAGTTCGCGCAGCTGCTTTTCCCAGCCGGCGCACCAGGGATAGAAGGTGCCCAGCACTTCGCCGAGCGGCAATTCCGCATTGACGGCGCGCGAATAGATCGCGAGACAGGTGCCCTTGGCCGGAAACCGGCTTTCGGTTTTCGACAGTCCAAGCTGATGCCGGACCAGGTTCATCAGGTCGGCGGAATCCTCCCGGTCGTGGATGGTGAAGCCGGGATCGAGGCCGATCTGTTCGGCATAGTCGCGCAGCAGCCTCGCGCCGATGCCGTGAAAGGTGCCGGCCCAGGTGAGTGCGCCGGTCATCACGCCGGCATTCGGTCCAAGCACCTGCCCGCATATCCGCTCCACCCGCCGCGTCATCTCGCTTGAGGCTCGGCGCGAAAAGGTCATCAGCAGAATGCGGCGCGGGTCCGCGCCATTGACGATGAAATGCGCGACGCGATGGGCGAGCGTGTTGGTCTTGCCCGAGCCCGCTCCGGCAATGACAAGAAGGGGCGCGCCCGGCACGCATGCGTTTTCCCGAACGCCGTGTTCGACCGCCCGCCGCTGTTCTGAATTGAGCTTTTCGAGATAGGCGGCGGGCATGTATTCCGAATCAGTTGGGGGATCGGAGACTCACTCAACCATGTCTCCTGTTTTGCGCAAAACACATGCGCCGCAGCATTCGTCGCTCGTCCGGCCGCGTCACAGACGCCAATTGACTCGTTAGCATAGAAAGAACAAAAAGGGAATATATCATTTCCCTAATGAGTTGTAGAAGGACATGGCCACGTCCGCTTCACTTCCTGTTCTCAAGGCGCTTCGCGAGCGCATTCAGCGCCTCGAAGGCGGAGCCGCGCGTCCGCGAACCGTATTGCCATTCGGTATCAAGGCGATTGACCAACATCTGCCGGAGGGCGGACTGGCGCTCGGCGCGCTGCACGAGGTTGCCGGTGGCGGCAATGGCGCGATCGACGGCGCGGCAGCTCGCGTCATCTACGTGGACACCGGTGACGAGACATCGGTGCTCGCGTGCTTTGAAGAGGGCTTGCGCCATGGCGGGCTCGGCGCGGTAGTCGCCGAGGTTGCAAGGCTCTCGATCACGGCATCGCGCCGCCATCAGCTGGCGGCTGAAGGATCAGGCGCACTCGGCATTGCCATTCGCCGCTGGCGCCGACAGACGGAGGCCACCGATTTCGGGCAGCCGACGGCGGCCGCCACGCGCTGGCGCGTGAGCGCTCTCCCATCAACCCCTTTGCCGATACCAGGCGTCGGGCGCGCCGCTGGCAGCTGGAGCTGATCCGTTGCCGCGCCGGAGAAAGCGCTCATTTCGAAGTGGAGGCTTGCGATGCGAAGGGTCGTCTCGCTCTTCCTTCCGACCTGGTCCACGGATCGGGTCCGAAGGAAATCGGGCAGCGCCGCGCCGCCGGCTGAAACGCCGCTGGTCCTGATCGGCCGCGAAAGCAGGCGGCGGGTGGTGCTCGCTGCGGACGCAGCGGCACAGCGCGCGGGTTTGCGCCCCGGCATGCCGGTGACCAAGGCGCAGGCTTTGGTCCCGGGGCTGATCGTCAACAACGCAGACCCCGCGGGTGACGCCGAAGCGCTCGATCGGCTGGCGTTGTGGGCGCTTCGGCTCTACGCCCCGATCGCCGCCGCCGATCCGCCCGACGGGCTGGTGATCGATACCACCGGCGCGGCCCATCTGCATGGCGGCGAAGAGGCCATGCTCAACGCGATGATCGCACGGTTCGCGGCGTCCGGTTTTCCGCTGCCGCATGGCCGGGCCGACGAACTCCATCACGGGAGTCCCGGTCTCGATCCGCGAAGCGTGCCGAAGGGTCCGAAGCCGCGGAACATTTCCGATCCTTATGGCCATATCAATCAGATCAAGGTGAAGGCGCGGGACTTTCGGTGATGCCGACGTGCAACCGATAGAGCCGTGTCGCCCCGAAGCGCGCTGCGCCGCTGCGGCAAGACGACCGAACAATAGAACCGTGCCGCACCGGCCCCAAGCCGTACCTCATGCGTCGATTGGCAAAGCATTCTCATCTTGGAACGCCGCTAGCAAATTCCGGTTAGGGACATCGACCGAATTCAATTCGGGCGAAGCGAAGCGACCGTCCGTACCTTTGTCTTCTTCGTAGCTTGGTACCGTTCCGGCCACCGCGGCAGCTTTACCCCACAACGACGCAATGCCGCTTCGGACATGACGATGACCGGTCCCCTTTCCGATGACACGGTCAATATCTCGTCAGGATCGCACCCAAATTCCTCGGCGATATACTCATCGATATCTTCGAACTTGTCGTCCGCCGACAATCCAAATATTTGAAAGGTTGCGATCGGCTTGAAATAGTAGACGACGTCGAGAGGTATTTCGAGGTCATCCATGCACAGTTGAAAATTCAGCGTGACATCCCGGCTGAGTCCGACGGCCTGCCATCCTTCTCGAAAAGACGATGGTTCGTACGAATCAGTCATGCATCGGATTATGACCTTGACTTGGATGAAAGCCAACCATCGGCTCGTGTTGGCTCAGATAAGCAATGGTCCGTTCATAGTCCTCTGGCGGTATTTCATTCTTGAGTGCTTCCTTAGGATGCACGCCAATTCGCTTTCTTTCGGTATCAAGAAGCTGATCGAAAGCTTCACCTTCGCGCTGATCGGAGGTGGGAATGAAAAATGCGCGGATATGAGCAGCGACAGGCGCAGTGTCCGAGTTCAGGGACAGCGATATGCCGTTGGCAACCTCCGTATGTTCGATCGATTCCGCATTGGGAGTGAAACGCCAGGACATCAAGATCAGCGGCCGATGACGGTTTTGAAGCCGCCCGAAAAACTCAAGCCGGTCGATATTCGGCACGGCAAAGCCGCTGAAAACGCGCGTTTCATCCCTCTCGCTGAAGCGGCCCCTGTAGTACCAGCGAAATTCGCAAAGACCTCCCGGACTCAGGTCCCGCGGCCGAATATTAAGCAGCGAATAGTTGATGTCTTTTAATTCGGCTTCCGGGGTTGGAGGCTGCCGCCTCCCGGCGGAAGACGCCCGCATCACCCGCCACAGTCCTCGATAGCGCTGTTCGACCTGGACAGCTTCGGTATCCTCGACTTCGAGCCAATGCATCAAAGCGTCATTCAAGGCCGGCGGCCTTGAGCGATCCACCACATGAACGCCGTTTTGCCCCAGCCATTCTTCACCAAACATATATTTCGCCAAGAAGAGTCCATATTCGTCGCTTTGAAGTTTTTGGATGTGCGGGACAAGTGCCTCGGCAGCCGCTTGACTATATTCTTTGAATAAGAGCTGTAACTTTCTGTCTTTGATCGACTTGTTATTTGCGTAATTCTTTATCTGGCTATCGTTGTCCGAAATCGATTTGTACGGAATCTTGAGAATCAAGCTCATGTACCTGAGCAGCGACCGGAGCGCCAGGTGATCCACTGCCGTGGGTACCTGAGACTTCGCCCTGAATTGCACTAGTTCGCCCATCGCCCCGACCCAAAATTGCAGTTTTGTGACAATAATTGCTCTTACCGTTTTTGCACGTGCAAAAAATTGCACTTCCAGGATGTTCACGTTCTTTTTTTGGCCGGAGGCAACCGCGATCAGCGCGGTCACGGCAAAGAAGTGTCGCGCGGGTTGGCGCCAGTAAATGTCAAGTGCCGTTTTATGAACGTGACAAGGCTATACCACAAGACAACTTACACGACGCGGCGCTAGGACATGAAACATCTTTAATATATTGACGGCTATTGGGACAACACTTCACATTCTCTGGAAACGACCCCATGAGCTGGCTGTGGCGTATGACACTGCGTGAGGCAAGGCGATTGATCGCGCGCGCGGTGATAGTGATCGTGTCGGCTATTGCCGTCACGCTGCTTGTTCGGACCCTTCCCATCGATCCGGAAATCAGGATTCACAAGGGTCCGGCGACGTCAGCTGATAGGGAATTAGGATATATACTCCTTGACGGCCAGGAGTGGTTTTGGACCGTTGTGTACATTACGAAAGCTCGCCACGAGACAGAGACGGTTGAGCCCTGCCAGAGCTCCTCCAAGTCAGGTCCGGCGCCTGCCAAACAGTGCGAACCATTGAACCTTCAGACATCGCCGAGGCGAAGCGAACGCGACCCTCCACCGCCCCGATTACCGGCGAACTCTCCGGCTGTTGAGTGAGGCGAAAGATGCGCATTCTCCACCTGGCGTCTGCGGCGTCACTCACAACGGAATAAATCCGGAGCGCCTCGGAACGCACGTGCCGGTGCGCAAAGAAAGGCGCACCGTCGGGCTCTATCCTCCTACGCCATCCACCTTCGTTAAAGCTTCGGTGGACAAGAGGCTTCGGAGGACTGAGCCGTGCCACTCACTCGCATTTGAGAGGAACCTGTCCCTTGCGGAGAATCAATCGAAACAGCCGCCTCGAATGCTACGATGCCGCCAACACTCCATACGATCATCCCTTGGCCGATTGTGAATTGGGCATGGCGAGTATTCCCAGCAACAATCGGGCGCGCCGCATTTTTGCATGTTCCCCCGAGAAGGCGTACGCGGCTGCTGTGGCGCGCTGGGCGTCTGAGGTGGCCCAGAATCTGGCGCAGGAGATGGTGGCGGTGATTGTTGGCCTGCAGGAGGAGTTCCTGAAGGTGGTGGCCCCGACGCTTTCGAGCTCAACCAAAGCCAAGCTATATCGCCTAAGATCACAAGCACGAAGATCAGTATCGCTATTATCCCGATGTGTTGCGTCTGCTTCAGTTCGGCCCGAGCGTCATCCCGTTCTTTCTCCATTTGTTTTTTTTCTGCTTCAGCGTCTCGCCGCAGTCGGTCGCTGTCGATAATCGAGTCGACATCTGCGTCCGTGGCGGTAAATGTTCTCATCGGTTCACTTCCACTGAGATGAACGAATAACAGCGGCACCTTCAGACGAGATTGAAACGGAACAAAGCTCGTCGCAATGCCGCCCGAGCATTTTGAGCATCAGCTAAAACTCTTTAACTCATGCGACCGACACGCGTCGTCGTCGGCCGATCGCACAAATCTCAGCTGCCTGCTTGTATTGGATGATCGCGATCAAGGCGGGCGCGGATCGTCGTCCTCCCCACGAGCGGGGCGGCTATGGTCACGATCTGCTGTCGACAGCACCAATCACAGGCGCCGTCGGTGCCAATTAATTTTATGAATATTTGCGCTCAGGCATGATTTCCCCCACTGCCCGCATCTAAGCGACGAATTAACGTGCTTGAAACCGAGGAGTCAACAGGCGGCGCTTAATTCTGAACTAGGGTCTGTACTCACATAGTTAACTGAGATCGATAGGATGATTGTGAAGGCACGCCGCTGCGCCTAGCCAACTACTTATTGCCGATGCGTCCGAAATCCGAAGCGACAAGAAAGTCAGGGCGTGCCCCGTCACTCGCAAGCGAATGACATGTCGGGCTCTATCCGGCTTCGCTGCGCTACGCCGGACTGAGCCCTGTCACTCACTCGTGTTTGAGTGGCATTGGCGTTCACGCAGGAGAGACGAGTGAGTGACAGGTCTCAGCCCTTCGGGTAACGATCCCTCACGCGCCATTATGGTAGGATGTTTCCGCGAATAAGGTGTGTTGCAAGCCACCGCATGACATGGCGCGGCTATTCAGCCGCCACCCGGAGGCGCTCGCCCGCGCGATCGAGATCGCGGATTGCTGCCGGTTCTCCTTGACCGAGCTGGCCTACCAATATCCCGACGAAGCCATGATCCCCGGCCTGACACCGCAGCAGACGCTGGAGAAGCTGACCTAGGACAGTGCAGCCGAGCGCTATCCGAAGGGTGTGCCCGACAAGGTGGCCGAGGCCCTCACGCACGAATTGCGGCTGATCGAGAATCTCAAATACGCGCCGTACTTCCGAACGGTGAATTCCATCGTCCGCTTCGCCCGCAGCCAGGACATTCTCTGCCAGGGGCGCGGCTCGGCCACCAACTCCGCCGTCTGCTATGTCCTCGGCATCACCTCCATCGATCCCGACCGCAACGATTTGCTGTTCGAGCGCTTCGTCTCGGAGGAGCGCCGCGAGCCGCCCGATATCGATGTCGATTTTGAGCACGAGCGGCGCGAGATCGTCATGCAGTGGGTGTTCGACACCTACGGCCGCGATCACGCCGCGCTGTGCTCGACCGTGATCCGCTACCGCGCCAAGAGCGCGCTGCGCGACATCGGCAAGGCGCTTGGCCTGCCCGAGGACCTGACGAAGATGCTGTCTACGCGCGGACCTGCGCACGCGGCGTATCATCACCTGTCGCGAGGCGATGCCGGCCGGCGATGGCCTATGGGCGGAAACCGCTGGGCTTGTGCTTGTGCGGCAGATGCCGGGTTCGGCAAAGGGCGTCATGTTTATCACCATCGAGGACGAAAGTGGCATCGCCAATCTCGTCGTCTGGTCGACCGTCTTTGAAAAGCAGCGACGGATCATTCTGTCGGCTGGCATGATCGCGGTCTATGGCCGCATCCAGCGCGAGGGTGACGTCGTCCATCTTGTTGCGCACCGGCTGACAGACCTCTCGCAGGACCTAGCGAGCGTGGGCGATCGTGACGCTACATTCCCGCTGCCCTATGGGCGCAGCGACGAGCTTCACCACGGGAGTCCCGGTATCGATCCGCGAAGCGCGCCGAAGGGTCCGAAGCCGCGCGACATCTCCGATCCTTATGGCCACATCGATCAGATCAGGATAAAGACGCGGAATTTTCGGTGAGCGGATGCGCGACCGAGCGAATGGCGTCAAACCGCGCATGCATTGCATGCGCGGTTTACGCTTGGCATTATGGCGTCAGATCGTGTCGCGCCAGCACGCCGCGGATGTTGCGCAGGTTGATAAGCGCGTTTGCGTGTACGGTCGAGTCTTTCGCGAGGCTTGGCCGCGCGTGGCTGATCCGGACCCGCAGAGCGCTCAGTTCGATCCACTACATCATCATCACACGCGGCGCGTTTTAAGTGCGCCGTCTCCCGATCTTTCCAAAACAGTACAACCCCTTTCCGTCGCAGCACGTCTTCGCCTGCTGTAATTTCATGTCCTGAATTGTGATCACTTAACCATTTGCCTAGGGAGATCGCCATGCAGAACGTCATCGCCATCGGACGAGGAGAGGCGGTGCGGGAGCAAGCACGCAAAGCGACGGGGGCGTCCGCTGCTGACGAACGCCCCCGAACATTTCGGTCGATTAGGGAACCCAGAAGCTAACTGATCCCTACCCGGCGATCTCCTTAATCGCAGGCCCACACATATTCGCCGTAGACGTCCGACCAGGCCCAGCATGGGCCAACGCCGTAACCCCACCAGCGGCCGTGCCAGAAATGACGGCGGTGTCCACTCGCCACGAATCTACGGGCGGGAAAACCAGGGGCGATACGCGCGCCGGGTCCATGCCCAACGACGACGCGTGCACCTGGCGAATGTCCAGCCATGAAATGTCCACCGGGTCCATTCCCGCCCCCAATGTGGGCGGCGGCAACGTGCCCTCCGCCGCCGTGTCCGCCGCCACCGCCAGCGTGTCCACCGCCACCATGTCCACCACCGCCGCCGTGAGCGGCAGAAGCACCTGTGGCGAACGATAGGCTGCCAAGCGCGAGAACTGCGGCCAACGCAAAGACTGATTTGCTCGTCATGTTTTGCCTCCTCTTTCGGCGCGCATCTTTCTGCGCGCCCCTTATTAGGAAGACTTAAGGTAAGTGCGATGAACCTCACATGAACCTGTAATCACAAGGACGTGTGTGATTTGTCACAGCAATTGGCAATGCAACCGTCGAACCTGATAAAACCCTGACTAAACTGGCTTCATGCATTTACAGTATTCGCTTCCAAGGCGTGACGGGCTGCCCAATTCCGCTCAGCCAGAACAGGCCCTTTCATTTTGCCCCTCCTGTCCGCCGTTCCATGTAGGCCACGGCGCTCCGCACCGCGTCCGCGAGTGTGGCCTGATCGCGGTACAGCATTTCACCGCGTGCCGGATCATCGTCAATCGAAGCTATTCGCCTCACGTGCCACTTGATGCCGTCACATACGGTGCCTATCCGGGCTTCTCGGCTCATAGTCAGGTGCCCTTTTTGTAGGCCCTGCCCAGGGCTCCGTTTGCTGCGTCATCTCGTCAATCCGAACGAACAACTGACGTACAAACATTCATCGTACTTACACGTTTGATCAACGAGGCAACACGAAAGCGGAATGATTTCCGTAGGAGATGAGATTATGTTGAGTATTAAAAAGTGCGCCGCTGTTGCGGCAGTCGGTGTGGGTCTCGCATTTGCGGCTACGCCGGCTTCGGCTTGCGGAGGATATGGCTCTGCCGGTTACGGCTACGGTGGCGGCGGTTACGGCTCCGCCGGTTACGGAGGGTGCGGCGCTTACGGCTACGCGCCGGTTCACCGTTATTACGGTTCTTACGGTGGCTGCGGCGCCTACGGTTACGCGCCGGTCCGTCGTTACAGTGGCTGCGGCGCTTATGGATCCACCGGCTATGGGGGTTATGGCTATTCCACGTACCGTCGCCCCTATTATGGAAGTTATGGTTACGCCACGTACAGTAGCCCCTACTACGGAAGTTACGGCTGTGGATATTAGAGCACGTTCCGGTCATGTTGAACCATTTCTCCGGAGTCATGGCCGGGCTTGTCCCGGCCATCCACGCCTTTCTCGCTGAAAGGCCGCAACAAAGACGTGGATGCCCGCGACAAGCGCGGGCATGACGTGGAGAGGTGGTTCGATCTCATCGGAACGCGCTCTAGGTCTGCTACTCGCCAGCTGTGGCTAGACGCCTAACGGGATAGGAAACAACTCAACACACGAATACCCAACACAAACGAAGACGAACGAGCGCGGTAGCGTCCGCGCTCGTTCGAGGGGCGGATGCCAAACCTGTGATCCTTCACCCTTGCGCGGGCGAAGCCCTCGCCATCGATTTGATTCTCGACGCGCGGGCCGCCGCGCTCCGTCCATGTTAAGACGAACTGGCCGTTATCCTCAGCATGCTCCATCGCGAGCGCGGTGGCCATACGGCCATAGCGCCGAACCGGTTCAAGGTTGTGTCGCCTCGCGCATTTGCCGTTGGCGAGACTCACCACGAACAGGCAGGTTCACGCCACAGTGATCGCCTCCACATCTGGCCTGCGTAGATCGCTTGTCGACGCGTAGTGTCAGAGGTCGGTGGGCTTGATGACGAGGAGCTTCCACTCGGCTTTGCGGGTCGATCGCGGTCCGCGAGTTGTTGATAAAGCCTATCGACGGTAGCTGTGAGTTTGGCGATTGTGTCCTTAAGCTTCGCGATGTCTGTCGCTGTCACTGGTGCCGCCCCTGTTGTGGCCGATGCTGGGACCGATGCTGACGGCCTTGGCGGCTCTGGCGACGAGGAGGTTGGAGCCGTCCATGCCTCAGATATCACCCACCATGACACGAACACACCAAACCATGTCGAGCCGACGAACTCTGTGAAACCTGTTTCAGTCTTATCCGTCGTGCCGTTTATTAGGGCACCGCGAGGTCCTGCTGGCCCAAGGCGTCGTTTGCTGCGGTGCAGCAAGACGCAGTTGAGTCGCATCGCTCTCGAAGCCTCTTCTGCTCCCGGGTCTGGACCACGTCTGGGACTTCGTTAGCGCCACGACCGGTGTACCTCAGTTAGCCGCCGGCTGGCTGTACCGCGCAAGTCGGTAGAGTTGGGCCGCGGCACGATATCGCTGCGCGATAGTTGGCCCCCGCGCGCGCCCGACTGGACGCTCCTGGCAATGACAGTCCAGCTGGATGGAAGACGCTCGCGAGGCCCCGATAGCGCGCACCGGAACTCAAGGTCCCAGGTTGAGTTGACCACGCATGGAGAGCCGCTCGCGCGCGATTTCGGCGCGTAAGAAGGAGCGTAACATGAAGGATTTAAGGACTGCAAACGAGCTCGCCGAAGACGCATTTCGCATGAAATATGCGGACCAGGCGATGCGTGCGGGGGTCGAGATGATTCAACGCAACGCCGAAACCGTCCAACACACGCTTCAATGCGGCGCGAAATTGGCGGCACGAATGACCGAGCGTTCAGCCGAACAGTTAGCCCGCGCCATCGGCTTTTCGGGAGACGGCGCCCAGAAAGCTGCGCAAAAATCCTCACGCAACATCGAGGCCATTGTTCAATCCGGCACCGTATTGACGGAAATTACACAGCGTCTAAGCGAAGAATGGGCAGCTATAGCGCAAGCACGCATCGACCGTGGTTTTGATCGCATCGATGCCCTTTGGCAGTGCCGCACCCCGCAGGATCTCGCCGCGCTGCAGAGCGAGCTGTTGCGCGACCACGTGGAAACTTTTCTAGGTTACGCCCGCAAGGCGGGAGAACATTCGGCGCGCCTGGCCGACGAGGCTAAACAGCGGTTCGGAGGCGTGGCCGAGGCCATGACCTCTCGACAGCACGCGGTACGCGGACATGGTCAGGCGGCGCAAGCGAAGCCAGCACATCAGGCAGCACGCAGGAAATCAGCACATAAGCGATCGGCTCGCGTGGGTGCTACCACCCGGCGTGGCGGGTCAAGGCGCAAGGCGGCGGCTTGAAGACCGGGCGAAGCGGTTCACATTATTTCGGAGGAGGCTTGCGCCAAGCTCGTTTCGCACGGTACCGGTTGAGGCGGGCCGCGTCTCCGCAGCTCAGCCAGAGACGCCGATGATACCCGTGGTTCACTCTTGGTGTTCAGGCGGCCCGACTAATGTGGGAAGCGCAGCTTGTAATCGGGCTCCGCATGATGCGGCTCGCCGCCGGCGGCCCACGCAGTGAATCCGAAGCGCGCCGCTTGGTTCCCGAGAAGATGGAGACGCTTGCAGAAGCTGGAGCCGCTGCCGCGTCCGTCGCCGCCAGAGGCGGCAAGAGCCACAAAGTCGCAAAAAGCGTGCTGACGGTCTATAGGAAACAGGTCGGCCGGAATCGTCGCAGGCTGTCGAAGTAGTCAGGAAGCGGCTCAGCGGGATGGAGCCGCCGGCAAGAGGATGGGCGCAGATTGGCCGAGCATTATGCGAGCTACACTGACTTGCGCAGCGTCGTCGAGATCAAGAATGATCTAACGCCGAACGCCCGGTGGTGAACTGAGAACGAACTGGATTATCGCGAATTTCCAGAACATTGCTTCCGTACGACGATGATAACGGCCTCAGCTCTAACCTTCGATCACCCTTCGGCCAGCGGCCGTGATCCAGACGAGCTACCTTGATCTTGCGTTTGCCCACTCTCACGGTCTCGCGGTGCGCCGTGGCGAGCCCGTCGCGGACCATGTCCGCCAGCATGTAGACGTTGAAGCCATGGGCGAGTCGCACCGTGGTACGGCGTCCGGCTCCGCGTCGGCGAGTCTTCAGCGCCCGGCGCTGTTCTGCGCTGAGGTGACGTTCCTCATGTAACATTGTACTCCTGGGAACCCAGAAGCGCTCCGGCGATTGCCTTTGCGTGCCCACAAAGCGGCCGGGGCACGTCTTGCCACATCCCACGAGGTGCCTGATTGTATTTTCTGGCCTTGGCGACTGACTATGACGGAACGATCGCGCATGAAGGCCGCGTGGACGGCTCAACCTACGTCATAGTCGGGCGCCGGTCGCCAGGAAGCGATGATGGCGGCCGATGCGCAATCTGGTCTCAGAGCATGGTGCTCGCGGTGAGCGGTGCTACCGGCCAGGAACTGACTCCTCGATTGTTCAATGGCCAGCAAACCATCAATCCAAGCAACCGCCAGGCGATTTATGATATCGCACCGACTGAGATCCCGGGCACGTACCTCGTCGCCGGATTTGCAACGACTGCCCATCCCTCCATCAAGGGAATAACTATTACGGGAAGTAAATGCCCGCCATCGCACGGCGGGCAAAGGCCGGCTCAGGTGCCGTCGACGAGGAAGGTAAGATTGCTGCCGACCTCAAGGCAGAGCACCCAGATTACCCGCGCGGCCAGGCGCAGCTCCCTCGCTTGCTCGGGTGTATCGGTAGCTATTTTTGAAATGCCGCGGTTGAACAGGCGCTCAGCCAGGGCGCGGATCTCTGGTTTCGTCAGAGTGATAAGATTGGCATCAGCCATTGAACCTACTCCTGTTAGGTTTGGTGGTTAGGCCCACCGTGAGTGCGGGAACACCCACGGTGGGCCGCTTGCATTCCGGCTCATGCCAGAATTGGTGGTCCGCTCCGGCCCCGAGGTAGATCGATCCCGCGCCGGGTGGCGACACGGCTGACGATCAGTTGGGCGGTCGTGTTGATGCCAGGCGCGGCCGTGATGCCCACGAGCAGCGCGCGAGCGTTGAGGTGGTCAGGACCGAGGAATGGTGAGCAAAGATACGGAGCGACCGTGACCGGAGCTGCCGGACGGATGGCACACCATGCACTGGATTGATTGCCGTTGGCCCGGTAGGCGCGGCGGATGCTAGCGAACGCGATTACCATCAAGCGTCTCCAGATATTGGAGCCTCTTTCGTGGCGGTCATGCTATCCCTCTCGTCTGGTTGCATCGGCTCGATAGCCGCATCTGCCTATCGATGATCAGAAAAGCGCGCCTGCAGCGTTATCCGCAAACAGCTCGCCGTCGCGGATGTAGCGCGCCAGTATCGCATCCGACGCATGCCCGGTTTGCTGTCTGATTTTCCGAGACGACACTCCGGATTGGGCTGCGCTGGTGGCAAATCCCGCTCGGAGACTATGGCCGGAGTAACCGGTTGGATCGATACCGGCCGCCTGGACGCGTTCCTTGATCACCAGGGATACGGCCTCTCCGGATAACCGGCCGTTCCAGACTTTGCCATGGCGATCGATGGGCCGAAACACAGGTCCCCCCGAAGCCCCCGACCGCGCCAACCATTCTTCAAGCGCCGCTACCGGGCACCACCGCGTACGACCGTGCGGAATCGCCACTTTTCTGCCTGCACCCATCTGGTCCGTTTTCGACTTGCGCAGATGGATGACAATGCCGAGCCGCACCGGCTCGATGTCGTCGCGGTTGATCCCAACCAACTCCGATCGCCGGAACCCGCCCGCGAATCCGACGAGCAGAAGCGCCTTGTCGCGCGCATCCCTTAGTCCTTCACCCATCGCGTTGAGGACGAGGATCAGGTCTTCCTTGAGCAGCGGCTTTACTTGGCGTTGCGTCATCCTGGTTTTGCGCTTGATCCCACGCAGCGTCGCCCGGACGAGCGCGGAACGGACAGGATTATAGAGGCCCCTCGCCTCGTGAGCATTTGAGATCGCCACCAACCGTCGCACGAGCGTGGCGACAGTTAGCGTCTCCGCGTGCGCCGCGAGATAGGACGCGAGCAGGGTGTCGGTCGCCGGAATGCAGCCGCCCCAGCTCTCGAACTGCGCCAAGTCAGACAGATAGGCTCGGCGGGTGTTGTCGGCGATGCTGTTCTGAACGAGAGCGGCTACCTCGTTCGGCAAGCCGGTTCGCATCGATGCAATCGCCTGCACGACACGTGTCACATATGGCACCTCAGGCCCGCAGTTGGGTCTCGATAAGAGGAGGTTATCAGAGGTGAGGTCGGCGGACATCGGTTTCACCGTTTCTCCGCCCGCGTGCGAACGAAGATGTCCGCGCGCACATCATTGAGATGCGCAAGGTTGTCCCGGAAGGACTTCAGGACCGGGTGGATCGATTCGAGCGGGACGCCGGCCTTGAACAGGATGCCGACTACGGAGGGTGTGGGCCACTTCCGGACATTGTGACACTATTTTCGGGTGGTTCGACCAGATGCACCGCAGTGAATCAAAAGGCCGCACGCGCAAACCTGCGTTTTATGTCGTGCACCCAAATCATATCCGCCGATAAGGCGAACAATCGAGGGAAGGGCTCATGCAGATCACTCTCGGCGATTTAACAGACTCGCGAGTCATCGATCTGCTTCATTATCATCTAACCACAGCGCGTGCAGAAACGGCGCCGGGAAGTGCGCACGCGTTGAACCTTAAAGGGTTGCAATCGCCCGATATCACCTTTTGGACGGCGTGGGACGGCGAAACTCTCGTCGCCGTAGGGGCGTTGAAGCAACTTTCTCTGGATCACGGCGAGGTGAAATCAATGCACACGGTTCAAACTGAGAGAAGAAAGGGCGTGGGTAGCGCCATGCTGCAGCACATAATTACATTTGCGCGGTCGCGTGGAATTTCGCGCCTGCGCCTTGAGACGGGCTCGTGGGATTACTTTCGGTCTGCGGCTGCTTTGTACCGGAAACATGGCTTCATCGAGTGTCTGCCATTCGCCGACTATGTGTCGGACCCGAACAGCATTTTCATGACACTCGATCTGCGCAAGCAATGAACCAGTGCGAACCCGTGGCCCACCCAGGTGCATCATTTTGAACCTGATCTATACCAAAGCAGCGCGAAGTCCGGTCCCGGTCAGACTCGGCCCCGCCGACGATCGGCCGGCGCCGTTGTCGCGCGGCCGGTGCTCCTCAGCAAGCGGCCCCATTTCGGTCCGGTCGGATAGGGGCAGCCTTGGGCCTTGTGTCACGAGTAACGCCGGTCCACACGGCGATGCGTAACTGTACGAGAGATGAAGGTAGGTCCTTCGAGGTCGGCAATCAGGTGTTGATCTCAAGCCCCCGCAAGCTGCTGTCGTCAAAAGCGA
>Ga0210402_10002485_pt1 | contig 17938 bp, 6 predicted proteins | sample IncBWC7MmetaG_FD_161055 | JGI IMG/M metagenome (GOLD analysis project Ga0210402, IMG submission 161055) | Forest soil microbial communities from Barre Woods Harvard Forest LTER site, Petersham, Massachusetts, United States - Inc-BW-C-7-M | ecosystem: Environmental > Terrestrial > Soil >... | reverse complement strand
CGCCGGTGCAGACGCTCATGACGATTTCGGCGGAGCGCGCCTTGGTGCGGATCCATTCGAGCAGGGCGGGCTTTTTGAGCAGTGGGCGCGTGCCGCTGCCGCCGGGGACGACGAGCACGTGGGGTCGCGGGCAGTTTTCGAGCGTGAAATCGGGGACGACTTTCAAGCCATTGCGGGCCCGTATGCTGCCGGGCGATTCGGCGACCATGAACGTATGGAATGGCTCGTGGTGGCAGAGTTCATCCGTGAGGGCGAAAACCTCGAACGGGCCGGTGAAATCGAGCACCTCGACGTCGTCGAAAATCAGGATGGCGACGTTTTTCTTCACGGAAAGACCAGCAAATCCTTGTCAGGCGCTATCGCAAGCCGCTGGAATACTTTGCGTGAGGCAAAAGTGTGATCGGGGTCGGGCGCCGAGACTGGCAGGCATCATTCTCGTTCTCTTAATCGTTCTCAGCCCCACCAGCCATTTGCTTTTACCATCCTTCGCCAAGGCTACGGATGGCACAGCCGCGGAGTATGCAGAGAGCGCGGAGAATAATCCTCAAGTGAGGTAGTCACAAAAGGGCACAAAGCAGCGGGCAAACGTCTGCTTGAAGGTTTTTTATTATTGCCCAGCAAGGGGGATAAGGGCGTTGCTGAACTCCCGGCTTGCCGTGGTGGGCGAGTCCTTCTGAGTTAGCGCCATGATCGATCCAGTACCCCCGGCCTTCCAACTTACGCGCAGAAATTTCCTCGGACAGGCGCTCGGTGCGGGCGCACTGGTTGGCTTGGGCTCATTATCGGCACGCGGTGCGGGTGCGGAACCTTCCGCTCCCGCACCCGGAACCAATGTGGCTCCAACCGGCCCGATTCCGACCAATGGCGATGAAGTGCGCTATGCGGCCAACCACATTGGCAATTTCGCGAAAAGCCTGCCGCACGACGAGCTCGGCTGTGTCACGCCCCAGTCTTACGAACTTTTGGTCAAGGCCCTCGATGAAGGTCCGAATGCCGATTTTGAAAGGCTCGCGCTGAGCGGCCGTTTCCGTCTGGCCAATCCGCAGGCGGCTTACGCCCTCGCGCTCGAAGGCTACGATCCGCGAGCCTTCGTTACACCGCCACCGCCCGCCTTTTCCAGCGCGGAGACCGCTGCCGAAACAGTCGAACTTTATTGGCAGGCCCTCCTGCGCGATGTTCCTTTCGCTCACTACGGCGATCATCCCTTGGTGAAATCTGCCGCCGAAGAATTGAGCCGGCTGCCCGCCTTTACCGGCCCGAGGGTGGGCGGAAAAGTCACCCCTGGCACGTTGTTTCGCGGTAATACTCCGGGCGACCTCATGGGCCCGTACCTTTCGCAATTCCTTCTCCGGGACGTGCCCTATGGCGCGACGAAGATTGTACAGCGCTACAAAGTACCGGTGGCGGGCGACGATCACATGACGCGGTATGATGCCTGGCTTGAATCCCAGCGCGGCTATTTTTCAAAGGAAGCCAGCCCGTTCGATCCCCAGCCACGCCACATCCGTAGCGGGCGCGAAGTCGGCGAATTTGTCCGGCGCGATTTCTGCAACCAGGCCTTTCTCAATGCCACCTTGATCCTGCTCGGCGAACCTTATCCTGCCAAAACCTTTCGCGCGCCCTTTGCCGCCGGACATCCTTATGTCGACTCGGATACCCAGACGGCCTTTGCCACATTTGGCGGGCCGTGGGTCGTCGATCTGGCCACCCGCGTCTGCAATCTCGCGCTCAAAGCCGTGTGGTATGACAAATGGCTGGTGCACCGGCGCGCCCGCCCGGAGGAATTTTGCGGCCATCTGCATAATCACCTGCTTAAAAAAGCGGAATATCCCATCCACGGCGATTTGCTCGCGTCCGAGGCCTTGCAGCGCTCCCACGAAAAATTTGGCAGCTGGCTTCTGCCACTGGCCTATCCCGACGGCTGCCCCATCCATCCTTCCTATCCGGCCGGCCACGCCGTGGCCGGAGGTTCCGGCATCACGGTGCTCAAGGCCCTGTTTGATGTGTCCTGTGTCTTTTCTAGACCCGTCGAGCCGGCTCCTGATGGGTTAAGCTTGCAGCCCTATCATGGCCCGCCGCTGACGGTGGGCGGCGAGCTCAACAAGCTCGCCGCAAATATCATCTTTGCCCGCAACTTCACCGGTATCCACTACCGCTCCGACGCCTGGGCCGGCCTTCTGCAAGGCGAAGCCGTGGCGCTGGAATTTCTCCGCCGCCAACGCGCGATCTGTCCCGAAAAATTCCGACCCTGGCGCATCACGACCTTTTCCGGCCGGCAGGTCGAGGTCTGAAGCGGAACGATTTTTAAAACCGCGAATAACCGAAGATTCGATTTCTGACCGCTGATCGCACGGATAAACTCCGCCAAACTGGGATTGTGAACCACTGATTAACACTTAACGACGCTGATAAAGACAGTTCGATCTCGATCCTTTTGTTCTACCACGGATTGGGATCAGTGCCCATCAGTGGTTAAACAAGTCCTAATCGCGTTTATTGGCGAACATTTGCGGTTCGATTTCTCCCCCGTGACAATCAAACTTTCCGTGGTCATCCCGGTGCACAATGAGGCGCCGTCTTTGGCACTGTTGCTTCCGGAATTAAAACGCCGGTTGGACGAACTTTTTCCCGATGCGCATGAGATCCTTGTCGTCGACGACGGCTCCACCGACGAGATCGCTGCGACCGCGCAGTCGGCCGGCGTGAAGCTTCTGCACCACGCGCAGCGCGGCGGCAGCGGCGCGGCAAGAAAAACCGGTTCGCGTGCTGCGGCGGGCGAATGGATTGCCTGGCTCGACGGCGACGGCACCTATCCGCCGGAGGCCCTCGTCGCCCTGCTGCACGCGCTGAGCACGGCCGACCAGGTCATTGGCGCGCGCTCCACCGATTATGGCCGGCTGCGATGGCTGCGTCTTTTGGTCAAAGGCCGTACGGCCAAGATCGCCAGTTGGTTCTGGCGCACGCAGATCCCCGATTTGAACTCCGGCCTGCGGGTCTTTTGGCGCGAGCAGGTGATGGCTTGGATCGACGAACTGCCCGACGGTTTTTCCTGCACGACCACGGCCACGCTCGCTGCGCTCAACCACGGGCAGAAAATTGTTTTTGTGCCGATCGATTACCGTCCGCGCACCGCGCAAACGCACAGCAAGTTCCATCCGGTGTGGGATACGCTGCGCTTATGGCGCACGCTGGGGCGGATGTGGTGTCGGCGCCGCAATCGGCGGCAGCTCGCTTAGCGTCCACGGCAGTGTCCACGTTATTTGCGAGAGCACAAGTGAGTTGGCCGATTGCGGGGTCGCCCGGGTTTCGATTCTGCCCTGCGCGAGCAACTGCGGTTGCACCTGGAAAAGATGGAGGGTTTCGCCCGGTCGCGGCGCCAACACCAGCACGCGCCGCCCGGCGGCCTGCCAGCCGTGGATCGCGCTTCGGGTTGCCTGTTCATATTGGATCGAGGGCATGTTGCCGCGGATGACGAGGCACGGTTTTCCAAAAGCAAACTCGAACGGCGTGGCCAGGGTGGCGAGAAGGCTGGTATCGGGCACGAGCACGACCGCCCCGGCGGGCACGCGTTCGGCCAGCGACTCCATTTGTACGATCAGTCCGGGAAATTCCCCGGCAGTGTTGAGCCGTTGGTTGGTGGGAAAAAATCCTGCGGCGAGTGCAGCGCAAGTGAGCACCGTTAACCCTGCCCGCAGGGTTTCATTCTTCAACCAGAACCAAAGTCCTGCCGCTCCGAGGGCCATGAGTGGCACGGCATAGGGCAGGAAACGCCGCATGCCGTAGGGCTGGATCGGATTATTACGGATGTCGTAGCAGAACGAGATGAGAAACAGGAGGCCGAGACCAAGGAAGAGCCACTGCCACAGCTCGCGGGCGCGCGTCAGCAGAACGCCAAGGCCGAGCACGGCAACCGCCAGTCCCCACGGCTGCCAATACCAGCCCAGCCGGAGAAACGTGTCCTCGCGGTAGCTGCGAATATCGTGTTCGGCCGGCCAGTAATAAAACGTGTCCGGTTTGGCCGGATGTGACCGGATGAGATACGCATACCCGGCCAAGCCCAGCCCGAACAATAGCCCGGCCGCAAGCAGCCAGCGCCGCATGGCCGGCCCGTGCTGTATCAAACAACTTTTCACACGTTTGTTTCTGGTTAGTATCGGCGCGGCCAAAAGGATGATTGCGCCAAGGATCGCCGCCGCAATGAGCGGTGCGCGGTTGGTTTCCGCCAGCGCGCGCAGCGTGCTTTCGACATAGGGCCGGTCGTAGAGCCACCAACTGCCGAGCGAAGCTGCGCCGCTTGCGGCCAGCGCCGCCGCCAGCGCGAGGGAAAACCGCGGATAATGTTTCCATTGCACCAGGACGGCAAAGGCGGTGAGCATGGCAACAGGCAGGGCGTCGATCTTTACGGCGAGCCCCAGGCCGGCTGAGCTGCCTGCCAGCAGCCCGGCGATGAGGGGCGATTTCGCCCGTTCGGCCCAACCGAGCAGGGCCAGCAGCCAGAGCAACTGGGCGAGCGGCTCGGAATAAAGCGTGTTACCGATCCAGATTTGGAGCGGGAACCATAGCATGAGCACGCAAGCCGCCGCGCCCGCGGCTCGGCCCAGCCATTTTGCACCGAGCAGCCCGGCCAGCCCGGCCGCGCCGATCACGAGCAGCAGGTTGACCGCGCGCAGGCCATTGTAACCGAAAAGAGAATACGCCGACCCGAGCAGGACGGGAAACTCGGGAGGAAACTGCGAGGCTGCGAGGCCGCGCTCCTGATCGGCCACGAAAAGGCTGGGGCGGTAGCACAGGAACCGAGCCGGTGGTTTCGCTGTGCGGTTGGACATCGCTGGCTCGTGCTTGAGCACCCACGGCTGGAATTTGGGTGGCAGGCCGGGCAGGAGCGACGCATGGAAAAAATATCCGCCTGTTTGCGCCAAGTTGACGGCGGAGGTGGCATAGGTGCCCTCGTCATTGTCGCCGAGAATGCATTCCGTCGAATGGATCCACTTTGCGCTGTGCAGGGTCAGGGCGGTGGCGACCGTTGAGACTAAAAACAGGCCGAAAATACGCGGGATCGGCGACGCGGAACTGTTTCCCAGTGTGCAAGCCAAGTCCACGGCGGTTGCGATAAGAAAGGCGCCACCGGCGAGCAGCAGCGCCGCGCTGCCCAGCCGTCCAAGAACTCCGGTTTCTGCCGCGAGCAACTGGATCAGCAAGAAGCCGGCGAGTAGGCAGCCGGCAAGAAGGGTGGCACGGCGGCAGGTGGAAAAATGATAATTCACCGTCGCAGTGGAGGAAGTCACAGGGAAAAGGTTCTGACATCTGAAGTTCACAAGTAAAATCGTTTTCGTTTGCTTCGGGCGAAGCCATCCTGCAACCCTGCCGATTCATTAACCACCCATTGGACATGAAAATACCCTTTTCCGTTGTCGCTTTAGGCCTGTTTCTTTCGCTCGGTATGGCCGGCTCTTTGCCGGGGCAGAATTTATTGTCGAACAGTGGCTTTGAAAAAGGTAGTGACGACTGGAGGATGTTTGTTGCACGGGGGAGCGAGCACGCGGGTTGTGAGTTCAACGTCGTTGCGGGAGGCGCGCACGCCGGCAAAATTGCGGCGACTCTGAAATCCACGAACCCTGCCCGTTTCGGTATTTGTCCGGTCCGGCCGCCGATAACGGTCAAGGCGGGCGAGCGCTATCGGTTGAGCGCATGGGTCAAAGCGGGCGATGATTTTCAGGTCGAGCCTGGTACCGCCGGGGTGGTCATCCGCGCCACTTTATTTCAAGCACCTTGGGTGGATGCAAAAGACGGACATGTTTTTATTAGCCTAAACGGCGTCAGTCAGCCCGATGCCGTGCATTTGTCGGCTGGGCAATCTGTGCCCAAAGAATGGACCAAGCTTGAAGGCGTGATCCAAATTCCACCCGGGGTGACCGAGATGGCTTACTTTATCTTTTGCCGGAAAGCGTCCGGCACATTGTGGGTGGATGATGTCTCGCTCACCCGGGAACAATAGCGGGCTCTCGTGCCGCAGAAAAAATCTTCCGTCAAATTTGCTTCAACCGGTTTATCTGGGTCATTTGAAAAGGGCGCTTTATTTTATCTGGGCAGGAATGATTTTGATCTTTTGCGCGTCATTTGGCTCGGCGTTGGCAGGGCAGATTGACCATATAGACAAACTGACAAGTGGGTGGCAGTTTATCCGGGGAAGTCTGGGCGGCCCATCGGAGGTGTGGGCAATTGAGCCGCGTGACTCCATTGCCTGGCAGGCCGTGAACCTGCCGCATTGTTTTAACGCCCGCGATGCGGTTGATCCCGATACCCCATATTATCAAGGGCCCGGTTGGTATCGGTTGCTGCTCGCCGTTAACAACCCGTATCCGCAGGGGCGCACGCTGCTTCGCTTTGAAGGGGCCGGCCAGAAAACGGATGTATTCATTCACGACCAGAAGGTCGGCTCCCACGTTGGCGGATATGATGAATTTTCCGTGGATATAACGGCTGGCGTTGAAGCTTTCCACCACCATGAGCCCAGTAAGCCACAGCGTTTCCTTGGCAAAATTCCGCTGACCGTTCGCTGCGATAATTCACCCGATTTGGATACGATACCCTCGCAGCGCAGCGATTTTGTCATTTATGGCGGGCTTTATCGCGAGGTTGAATGCGTCTATGTGCCGGCGGTTTCGCTGGAGCGCGTGCATGTGCTGGCCCATCCTGATGGCAAAGGCGCCGCACAGCTCACGGTTGCCGGCCGTCTCTATAATCCGACCGGGCGAACGGATGAACTAAGCTTCGATCTGCTTGTGACCGCACCGGACGGGACGAGCCTTCTGAAACAAAACGTCCGATTGGCCCCGTGGAAAGGCCAACACAAATTGTTTACAGTCCTGCTGCCGAAAGCAGTGATGTGGTCGCCATCCAACCCCGCTCTGTATAAATGTGAGGTCGCGTTAATGACGGCGGGCGGTACCCAAAATATCGTGGAATGGTTTGGGGTGCGCAGCTTTGAATTCGTTGACCACGGGCCCTTCAAGTTGAACGGGGAACGGCTGCTGCTTCGTGGCACAAGTTTCCAGCAGGATCATGCCGGGGTGGGTGCGGCGATGACCGATGGGATGATTCGGCAGGAATTTCAGATGATCAAGGCGATGGGGGCCAACTTTGTCCGGCTGGGGCATCACCAGCAGTCGCAGCTCGTGCTCGATCTTTGCGACGAACTGGGCCTGCTTGTTTGGGAGGAAATTCCCTGGTGCAGGGGAGGCGTGGGCGGAGAGCATTACCGCCAGCAGGCCCGCGATATGCTGACTGCGATGATTGACCAGCATTATAATCATCCTGCGGTCATCATCTGGGGCTTGGGCAATGAAAATGACTGGTTTGGCGACTTCGAGACATCGGATCAGAAAACTCAAGTGCGTGCATTTATGGGCGCACTCAATGCCCTTGCTCACCAACTGGATGCGTCCCGCTGCACCGCTGCCCGCCGCTGCGATTTTTGCAAAGACATCGTCGATGTCTATTCACCCTCGACCTGGGCCGGTTGGTATCGGGCCCAGCTTGAAGATTACCAAAAACTCGCCCGGCATGAATTCGAAGGGGTGAACCATTTTTTCCAGGCAGAGTGGGGTGCCGATGCCCACGCCGGGCGTCATTCCGAGACGCCCGATGTGCTGGTTCCAAACTATCAAAGCGGGGATCTCCGGTCTCCACCCGGGCGCGACTGGTCCGAAACTTATTTCTGCGATTTGATTGACTGGCATCTCAAGGAACAGGAAACAATGCCCTGGCTCACGGGATCGGCCCAGTGGAACTTCAAGGATTTTGCCACGCCGCTGCGCCCCGAGGGCGCCATTCCCCTTGTGAACGAAAAAGGTTTGGTGGAACGCGATTTCACGCCAAAGGAAGCCTATTACGTTTTCCAGTCCTATTGGAGCGATCAGACAATGGCCCATATTTATGGGCACTCGTGGCCGACTCGCTGGGGCACCCCGGGTGAACGACGTACCGTCAAAGTCTATTCCAACTGCGAAACGGCCGAACTATTCGTCAATGGCATTTCCGTGGGAACAAAGAAACGAAACAGCCAGGATTTTCCGGCGGCGGGGCTGCATTGGGAGGTGCGGTTTAACCAGGGCCGAAATGAGCTCAAAGTGGTTGCCCACAAAGGCGGACGAGAAATAACGGACAGGCTTTCGGTTGCCTATGAAACCCGTCGGTGGGGAAGGCCGGAAAAACTTCTATTGCAGGAGACAATGCGCGTGGGCGATGTCGCGACGGTTACGGCAACCCTGGTTGATGCCAACGGGGTGCCCTGTCTCGATTCCTTGGCTCCGGTGGCATTTCAGATTGCGGGCGATGGCTACCTGATCGATGATCTCGGTACAACGACTGGATCGCGAAAGGTGCAGCTGTCCAACGGTCGGGCGCTTATCCGCGCACAGCTTAATCACGGGGTTTCCGTCATCAGTGTGGCTTCGCCGGGAATCCCGACGGCTTTCCGAACGATTAATGGAATTCGTTAAACACTAATACAATATGCGCGACCGGTGGCGCGACGATAAGCGGGACGACTTGGTGATGGCGGAGAGCGCCACGGGCAGGGGCCTGACACCAAAAATTCACATGTGATAAGGATTATTAATTTGCTTCATTTAACCGGCTGCTGCATGCCTGCCCACCGTTTTCCTCTTCAACTCATATGAAAATACTGCCTCTGGTGAACGGTGGAGTAGGCGCGGCGCGGCGAGTCGCTTTTATTGTCAGTACATTTTTTCTGTTCGGTGCTGCCGCCCGTGCGCAAACGGGCCTGGCTCTGGTGCAGCATGCGCCCACGCTCAATGCGTCAACGGTGAATGGTTCGATCCAGCAGATGAGCGGGGAAAATGTTACGCTTAATGGCAACGCCTCCGTGACCGGCGATTTGCTCGTGCCGGGCACGCCCAAGGTGATGCTTAACGGAAAGCCCGGCTTTGGTGGCACGATTGCCGGTACTGGCAGTGTCTCGCCTTCAAACTACACTGTCGCGCTCAATGGCAAACCTTCGCTCGGCCATCTGCGCACGCGCACCAATCCTATCGCCCTGCCCACGGTCAGTGCACCGCCCAAACCGGCTGGCACGCGCGACGTGACGCTCAGCTCCCACGGCCAAAGCGCAGGCAGTTTTTCCACGCTCCGCAATCTCACTCTCAATGGCAATATCGGCCAGGTCGCCGTACCACCCGGCACCTATGGCATCTTCACCGCCAATGGCAGCAGTGGCTTCACGCTCGGCGTGGCTGGCGCGACCCAGCCTGCCATCTATAACCTGCAAGGTCTCACGCTCAATGGCGGCAGCCAGTTGCAGGTCGTCGGGCCGGTTATCCTGGCCTTGGGCAATGGACTCACGCTTAACGGCACGGCGGGTACCTCGGCCCATCCCGAATGGCTCACGCTCAAAATCTTCACCGGCGGTGCTACCCTTAATGGCAATGTCATTGTTTATGGTTCGGTCACCGCACCAACCAGCGCAGTCACGATTGTTGGCAGCAGCCAGCTGATCGGCGGGCTCATGGCCAGCCAGCTCACGCTTAACGGCAACAGCCTTCTGCGCTTGCAGGGAACAATCATCCAGCCGCCGGTCGCGGCCAACCAGTCGGTGACGACGAACGAAAACACGGCTGTGGCTATCACGCTTGCCGCCACGCAGGCGAACAACGACCCGCTCACTTATACTCCGGGCACACCAGGCCACGGAACGTTGAGCGGCACGGCGCCAAACCTGACCTACACGCCGGCGACCAACTATTTTGGCGCAGATAGCTTCACGTTCATGGCAAAAGATGGAACGGTGAGCTCCAACACCGCCACCGTCTCGATCACGGTTACCAAAGTGAACTATCCGCCGGTCGCGGCCAGCCAGTCGGTGACGACGAACGAAAACATGGCCGTGGCTATCGCGCTTGCCGCGACCCAGACCAATAACGATCCGCTCATCTACACAGTGGCCAGCCCGCCCGCGCATGGAACGTTGAGCGGCACGGCGCCCAACCTGACCTACACGCCGGCGACCAACTATTTTGGCGCAGATAGCTTCACGTTCATGGCAAAAGATGGAACGGTGAGCTCAAACCCGGCCACGGTTTCCATCACCGTCACCAAAGTGAACTATCCGCCGGTCGCGGCCAGCCAGTCGGTGACGACGAATGAAAATACGGCCGTAGCAATCACGCTTGCCGCGACCCAGACTAATAACGATCCGCTTATCTACGCTGCTGGCACACCAAGCCATGGAACATTGAGCGGTACCGCGCCAAACCTCACTTATACGCCGGCGGCTAACTTTTTCGGCACGGATAGTTTCACCTTCACCGCCAATGACGGCGCGGTGGGTTCCAACACCGCCACCGTCTCGATCACCGTCGCAAAAGTGAACTATCCGCCGGTCGCGGCCAGCCAGTCGGTGACGACGAACGAGAACACGGCCGTGGCCATCACGCTTGCTGCCACTCAAACAAATAACGATCCGCTGACCTTCGCGGTGGCGACCCAGCCCGCGCACGGAACCCTCTCTGGCACCGCGCCGAATCTAAACTACACGCCGGCGGCCAACTATTTTGGCTCCGACAGTTTCACGTTCGTCGCCAATGACGGTGCGGTGGGCTCCAACACTGCAACCGTATCAATCACGGTTACTAAAGTGAACTATCCGCCGGTCGCGGCCAGCCAGTCGGTGACGACGAACGAGAACACGGCCGTGGCCATCACGCTCGCAGCCACGCAGACCAACAATGATCCGCTCACCTACACGGTGGCCAGCCAACCCGCAAACGGGACGTTAAGCGGCACGGCGCCCAACCTGACCTACACGCCGGCGGCTAACTTTTTTGGCTCCGACAGTTTTACGTTCACCGCCAATGATGGCGCAGTAGGCTCCAACACCGCGACGGTTTCGATCGCGGTGACCAAGGCTCCGCCGGTCGCGGCCAGCCAGTCGGTGACGACCCAGGAAAATGCGGCTTTGGCCGTCACGCTCACTGCCACTCAAGCGAACAACGATCCGCTCACCTACACGGTGGGCACACCAAGCCACGGCACGTTGAGCGGCACTGCTCCCGCTCTGACCTACAAGCCCGCGGCCAACTATTCCGGCCCCGACAGCTTTACGTTCACGGCGAATGACGGTGCGTTGATCTCGAATGCCGCCACTGTCTCGATTACGGTCACTCCTTATACCGCCTTGCTGGAAATTATGATGCCAGCCAACGGCTGCACGGAAACCTATGCTCGGCCAAGTCTCGGGGCGCACTATGCCGGCACCACGCCGGTTCAACCCGACTCATTCCATGTTTATCTCGATGGTCATGATTTCAGCTCCGAGACCACGATCGAATCGGGTGAGGTCATGTTCATGCCGCTGTTTAATCTCGGCCAAGGGCAGCACATTTACCGGATTGATTGGGTCTATAACGGAAAAGTTGTAGCTACGGATAACTCAACGTTCACGGTAAATTCCGTTATTGTGGGTGGGGGCACCTATTTTCAGGGTCAGGTGGCTGCCACCACGGGTGAGCCGCTCGTCAATGTCCGGGTCATCGCCGCCAACCAGCAGACTTATACGGACGTGAACGGCAAGTTCAGCTTCACCAACTTGCCGGTTGGACACACGCTTTTTCATTTCCAGACCGATGCTGTCACCAATGCCGGAAAATTCACGCCCGTGGGCCTGGCCTTCGACGTGCTGTCAAACCAGAATACAGTATGGGATCGCCCCATTTACCTTGTCGCATTCGACTCCAGCCAGGGCGTCATGGTTCAGTCCAACTCGGCCGTCGCCCAAGTGGTGGTCAATCCGTCCATCCCGGGAGTGCAACTTGTCATTCCAGCAAATACGGAATTGGCTTTCCCTGATGGCAGCAGCCAAGGAGTTGTGACCATTGTCAACGTGCCTGTCGATCGCGCGCCCAATTGCCTCGGGCCGGGCTTCCGTCCCAGCCGGCTGATTTCCATTCAACCGGAAAACACGATTCTGAGTCAGCCGGCCCAACTCATAATGCCCAACGATCTCAACCTGCCTAATGGCGCCAAACTATCGCTCCGAAACCTCGATATTGCGAGCGGCCAGTTTGTGGTCACAGGCACGGCCACGGTGATCAATAATACCCTTGTCACCGATCCAGGCTCGGGCGTGACCACGTTTGATTGGTCTCACGTTGGGCCTACGAACGATACCATTGATACGACCACAACCGATACGGAAACGCCCGAAGATGAGACGGACGTCGTTTGCTCCAGTATGTCTCCGCTGGAAGGTTCCTTGGAGGAGGATCATGTTACGCCAGTTTATCAATCCCTTGGGGTGTCGCGCTCGATCCAATTGCACTATAATTCCCGGGTGGCGGCTCCCGACGCGATCGGCGCAGCCACCGCTTTTCAGCTAACAAACACAACCAATCCGGTCGTGACAAGCATCTCTGCGACAAGTTCGGTGGGTGGAAACGCGGCATATTATAATAACGTGCCTGTCAGGTCGACATTCGTCTCGGCCACCCGCACGGATTTACGTGGAATTCCCACCGGAAAAACTCCTCTCACCCTTCGTGTCGCCTCTTATTATCCAAACGGTAATGATCCCTCGGGCTACTCGGTCTACAGCAGCCAGCAGGTTGTTCAAACGCCCGTAATCAACGGCGCACAACTCTATCCGGCGCTTGGTTCCGGCTGGTCGGTCGGAAACATCGACCGGCTGGTATTCCCGGGTGATGGTTCGGTGCTTTGGGTGAGTGGGGGAAAGACCGCCATGAGCACGTTTACTCCTCTCGGCCTGGCCAGCAATGTAGCCAATTCAAATCTGGGATTCGAACTTGGCACATTGGGTGGTTATTCGACAAACGCGAATCCCGGTAATGCTGCCTCGGTCAATGTCGTGCAATCGCTCGGATCCATCCTTCCATCCGAGGGAAAGTATATGGCCGAGCTAGCCGTTCCTGCGACCGCGGGTGCGTCGGCCGAACTGACCCTGCCTTTCAATTTAATGCCTCCTGGCACCGCCCAAATCTCTCTGTCGCTTGATGTGCTGGCCAATACTTTGGTCTCCGATACCACCCTGTTTCTAAGTGTCAGCTATAATAACACCGGACCGCGCAGCTATAGCACCGACTCCAGCGAGACAGTCTTGCCCGGAGCTGACACCGGTTATGCGCGGCGCACCGGGTTTAAGACGGTGATTATCGATATTCCTCAGTCTGCCTGGGGGCAACCGGGCGAACTGACGATTTCACTGACCTCCGACGGGGCACTAAATAATGGGTGCGCCCCCCCGGTGACCCCCATCGCCATTGCCGCCTTGGTCGATAACATCCAGGTCGTCGGCAATCCACAAATTCCGACTTCCTCGTTTATTTACAGTGGAGAAAATGGCGATTTCAGCGTCTTCAGTTTCGATCCTTCCACCAACCAGTACCAGCGCCTGTTCAAGGACGGCAGCAAGGAGACCTTTGACCAGCTCGGAAGGGAAATTAGTTCTTCTGATCGGGTGGGCAACACCACGACCTATGGCTACATCGACGCAACCGGCAGTGGGCAGGCCTTCGACTTGGCCTCCATGACCGACCCGGCGGGTCTTGTCACAAACCTCAATTATGGCGGTGGAAAATTGTCCAGCATCACCGATCCTGCTGGCCGCTCGACCTCGTTGGCCTACGATACCAAAGGCAATATGACCGGGATTACCAACCCCGACGGCATAACCCGCGCCTTCACCTACGATGGCAATGGCAAGATGGTTTCCCAAAGCGACGGCAAGGGCCAGGCCCGGCAATATACTTATGGCTCCTCCGGTCGAATCGCCAATGTGCAGCGCGCCGATGGTGCTATCTACAACTATACGCCCGCCAACGTCGCCGGGTTTCCGGCAAATGGAGCCAGTAACAGTTTCGCCGATTCAGCTCCTCCTGTTGGCGCCACGAATAGCGGTGCCGCCGTGTATAATATGAAGGATGCCAATGGCAGTCCGACATCCAAGCAGCTTAATGCCTATGGCCAGCCCACCCAAGTCACCAATGCGCTTGGCCAGAAGACCGCGATCAGCTATGATGACCAAAGGAAGCCCGAAAGTCTGTCCCTTCCTAACGGCAACTTTGTTGTTTTCCGGCACGACGGCAGGGGAAACCTTTCCTTGGTAAACCAGTCTGGTGGAGCGACCACCAGCTACACCTACACGCCGGATTTTAATCTTGTTCAAACCGCCACCGACCCGCTGGGCCGCACCACGAATTTTGCCTACGATACAAACGGCAACCTTATGACCATCACCGACCCGCTGGGCCAGATGGTCGCCATGACTTACAACAGCCATGGCCAGGTGCTTACCCGCACCGACCAGCGCGGCAAGACCACCACCTACGCTTACGATTCTTTTGGTCGTGTCATCACTGTCACCGATCCGCTCAGCCGCACCACCACCACGACCTACGACAATGCCGGCAATGTCGCCACGGTTACCGACCCGCTCGGTCATGCCACCAGCTATCTTTACAATGCTGGCAACAAGGTCATCCAGATGACTGCGCCCGATGGCGGCATCACCCACTACGCCTACGACGGCAACGATGACCTTGTCCAGGTCACCGACCCGCTCGGCCACACGACGACCACCGTTTACGATGTCCGCCGCCGGCCCGTGTCGGTCACGGATGCCCTCGGGCACGTCACCAAGATGACCTACGACGGCGTGGACAACCTCCTTACCGTTACTGATCCTGCTGGCAATGTAACTATCTTCACCTACGACTCGCTCAATCGAAAAGTGTCCGCCACCGATCCCAAGGGCCACATAACGCAGTGGGCTTATGACACGGTCGGCAATGTGACCAAAATTACTCGTCCCGACGGCAGCTTCACCACGAGTGCCTACGACCAGCTCAATCGCCTGACCCAGCGTACCGCCGCTGACGGCTCGGTCACAAGCTACGCTTACGACAACGCCAACGAGCTGCTCAGTGTCACCGACCCGCTCAATGGCGTGGTTCAGTATGCCTATGACCAGCTCGGCCGCCGCATCTCCGTTACTGACCAACTCAACCGTGACACGCAGTCGGCCTACGATCCGGCCAGCAATCTCCTGAAGCTCACGCGCCCCGACAGCACCGCGACAAGCTATGCCTACGACGCCGCCAACCAACGCATCTCGATGACCGCGGCCGATGGCGGGGTGACCGCCTACGCCTACGACAACGATGGCAATCTCGTCTCGTTGACCGATCCCGATGGCCACACCCGCCAGTTTGGTTATGACGTGCTTAACCGTCCCGCCACCGAGACCGACCCGCTCGGACATACCCGGCAGAAAACTTATGACGTTGCGGGCAATCTCATTTCCCTCACCCGCAAGGACAGCGCCGTCATCAATTACACCTACGACGCGCTCAACCGGCTCGTTGGAAAAACGCTTCCTGCCATCGGCAGTGTGCCGGCCGAAACGGTCACGATGGGCTACGACGTTTTGGGCAACCTCGCTTCCGCCGCCAATAATGCCGCCGCGATTTCGAACAGCTACGACGCCGACTCGCTTCTCACGCAGACCAGGGAGACCGTCGCCGGCAACGCCCAGGCGCTGTCTTACGCTTATGATGTTCTCAATCGCCGTGCGCAGATGACCGATGCCGGAGGCGGCACCAGCTACACCTACGACAATCGCGACCGCCTCACCAAGCTCGTCGATCCGCAAAATCGCAGCTTCAATTTTGCCTACGATGCGCTCTCACGGGTCACCTCCAAGATTTATCCCAACGGAGTCAATGCCAGCTACACCTACGACGCTGCCAGCGAACTATTGGGCTTGGTCAATGGTAGTGCCGCCTCCGCCACCTATGCATATGATAATGTGGGTCGCCGTACCTCCGAAGGCCGTGAGGATGGCAACACCCGCAGCTTTGGTTATGACCCAGTGGATCGTGTTCTTTCATCCGTATCATCCGCGCCCTCCGTGGTAAATTCAGAGTCCTTCTCCTATGACCAAGTTGGCAACTGGACGGTCAATTCCCGCCAGCACGATGGGGACAACAAACTTACCAGCGATGCGTCCTACAATTATGCTTACGACGTCGAAGGCAATCTCATCCAAAAAGCGAGCAAGACCAACCCGGCGGACGTCACCACCTACGCCTACGACGCGGAGAATAAACTTGTTCATGTGACGGTTGGCTCCGCTGTCACTGCGACCATTGCCTATCAATACGACGGGCTCGGCCGCCGCGTCGCCAGGACGGTCAATGGCGTGACCACGCGCTATGTGATCGATGGGAATAATATCCGCCTGGAATTGAACAGTGGCAACCAGGTCATTGCGGCCAATACGGAGTCCGGACTCGACCAGTTGCTTGTGCGCGATACCAGCACCGGAAGTTACTTTGTTCATACCGACGGCCTCGGCTCGACCACCGCCATCACCGATAACACCGGTGCCGTCGTTGAACGCTATCGCTACTCATCTTTCGGCCAACTGTCTGTCCTGGCTCCTGACTCCAGTCTCCTCTCCTCCGCACCAAAGGTGCCAGAGACCTACACCGGCCGTGAATGGGATAGCGATGCGGGGATTTATTTCAATCGCGCACGGTTTTATTCACCCGTCATGGGGCGGTTCCTCTCCCAAGACCCCATCGGGTTGCAAGGCGGCATCAACTACTATGCTTATGTCGGCAATGATCCAATCAATGGAACCGATCCGACTGGGCTTTGGAATTTATTTAATCCGTTTACTTGGGGTGCTCCGACAACGCCAGGAGAAAGCTCCTTCAATCCCATAGGCGGTTCCGCTGAATGGGGTGCAACCTTCTCGGGGCTCGGGCAAGGGGCCTTGAATGATGCGCAAGGATTCCGGAATGTTGCGGAGGGCATTGGAGCGGCGGCGGCCACCGTGTTCGACCCCACTACGAGAGGCCAAGCTATTGATAGCTTGGAAAGTTTCGCGAGCAATTTTGCAAATAGCGAATGCTACCGCAGCCAGGTATTCGAAGGAATAGGAAACAGTATAGAGGACACTTTAAGCGACTCACAAAAACTATCCCAGGCTATTGCCAATCTTTCTGCCGGTTCCGCGCTTGCTATTATAACAGGCGGACTTGGTGATGCCGCAGAGAGTGGCGGTGCTACTTTTGCTGACGAAGCAAAGCTGCTCGACCACTTTGCGAGGCATGGAGCGGACTTCGGCGCAGGTACGCCTGCGGAATATGAGTCTATGGCGAGCGACTTCCTCACCAACGATCTACCAGACGGAGCCTTAGAAAAGGTACGCCCAAATGGGGATCTTATCCGCTTTGACCCTTCGACGGATGAGTTCGGAGTTCTAAATGGGGACGGTACAACGATCAAAACCTACTATCAGCCGGACCCTTCTGTTCATGGATATCCAACCAACCTTGATTACTTCCATGCCCAATAGCCCGCAAAAGTACAATTGCCCGGTTTGTGGTTACGATGCGTTGTCTGATCCACCGTACGATAAGACCGGGAGTGCGTCCTTTGAGATTTGCCCCTGTTGTGGGACTGAGTTTGGCTATGACGATTCTTCGGCAAAGCACCACGACCTTAGGGCTAGGTGGCTCTCTTCGGGCGCAAGGTGGTGGAGCAAAGCATCTTTACCTCCAGCCGGTTGGGACGCCAAAGATCAATTGAGAAAGGCTTTTAATGCGGAATAGTTGCCGCAGAGACGGTGACTTCTGGGGGTACGGCTGACGCTAATGAACCCACGAGCCAACCATAGCGAGGCGTGGGCCACATGCCAACTACACGGCTTTTAAAAAATGATCGTCACTGAACGGCTTCTCGGGCTACAACCCTTCCTGAAAAACGGAAGTGAACTCGCCCTACGTCGACTGAACATCCCAATGCCCCTTCGACAGGCTCAGGGCAGGCTTGCCTGTTCTGCTGGCCAGCAGAATGGCACGTTCCCGGTCAACCGCGGAGAAATTCCGCAGCATCTTTC
>Ga0210402_10002484_pt1 | contig 17939 bp, 11 predicted proteins | sample IncBWC7MmetaG_FD_161055 | JGI IMG/M metagenome (GOLD analysis project Ga0210402, IMG submission 161055) | Forest soil microbial communities from Barre Woods Harvard Forest LTER site, Petersham, Massachusetts, United States - Inc-BW-C-7-M | ecosystem: Environmental > Terrestrial > Soil >... | reverse complement strand
CAATCCCGAGAGGAACTGCTCGCGCTGGCGACGCGCCCGGTCCAACAAATCGAAGAGGCGAGCATCGGAGAGTTCCAGCGTCTTATCTTCGAGAAACAAGACCGCCTGTTCCTCGCCGCTTTGACTCAGGAGTTGCTGGGCCCGGTCCAAAGCCTGAGCCACCAGCTGCGCGTGCTTGGCGGCAGCGCGGGTGCGCTCCAAAAGCCTTTCGACCTCTTCGGTGCCGGGAAAGTCGCGGCGCACGCTTTCCAGGATTCGAACCGCCTCGTCGAATTTTTCGGCAGCCGCCATCTCCTGAGCGCGTCCCAGCAAACGTTGTTTCCGTTCCTCCGCCTCATCCGCGGCGATCCGGTCTTTGACGATGTCCCGCAGCCGTTCGAGCTGTGCATCTCCTGGAACGGCGCGGAGAGCGTTTTCGACGACCGAAAGCGCCTCGGAAGTCTTGCCTGCCTCAAGCAGATCGTTGGCGGCAAGAAATTGATCGCGCGAGTAGGCCCTCAGCCGGGCCCTCTGCTGCTGAGTTTCCGCCAGCGCTTTCAGCTTGAGCAGCCCCTGTTCGCGGGGCTGGCGTTGCAGGCCTTCATCGGCGATCGCTACGGCTGCGGCGTAGTCTTCACGATTGAGCGCCTCCTCAATGTCTCGAGTCCGCTTTTCCATCTCCGATTTTCGGAGTTGCTCCTCACGCGCGGCGCTGACTACCTTCATCAGCGAATAAAGCTCGACCGACCCGGGGTCCACCTGCTCGGCTTCCTTGAGAGTTTGGAAAGCCGCCGTTAGATTCCGCGATGAAATCTGGTCGCGGGCCGCGTCGAAGAGCTGGCGCAGCCGGTGCTGCCGCTCCTGCTCCTCGACTTGTTTCAGAATCACGACCTGCAGGGCTTTAGCGGAAGTCTCATAGGGATCTAGCTCCAGGGCTTCGCGCACCGCCAGCTTCGCTTCCTCCAGATCACCGGCACGATGAGCGTCTTCCGCCCTTCGGAGCGCCACCTTCAAGCGGGCGGCGCGGGACTTGGCATCCTGGATTGATGCTCGAAGGCTTAATAGATCCTTGTTCGTCTCGTCGATGGCCACAGCCTGATCGATGGTGCGAAGGGCCTCGTCGTAGCGCCGATCGAGGAACGCCTCGTCGGCCTGGATCCGGAGCTGGCGAACCTGGTCCACCTTCCGCTGCTCGCGGATTCGCACCTGAACCTGGCTTAGCAATTGGTGAGCCGGCGTATGATGCTTATCGATTTTAAGAACCTGGCGGAGGCTCTCCTCGGCCTTCGCCCACTCGGTCCTCTGCATGGCAAGATCGGCCCGCTTCATCCAATGTTGAACTTCGCGGTGTTTCTCTCGATCCACCACCGCCATCAAATCGAACGCGAGGTCGCGAGCGCTGGAATAGCGAAGATCCCGGTTCTTGGCCAGGGCTTTGCGAAGGATTTCGTCCAGCTCCGCTGGGTAATCTTGCAAGAAGGAACTCAGCGGCGCCGGGTCTTCGTTAATGATCCGATACATCACCGCTGCCTCACCACCCGTTGCCTGGAAAGGAAGAGTCCCGGTCAGCATTTGATAGAGGACCACGCCGGTGGAGAAGATGTCGGTTCTGCGATCGAGAGGCTGGCTCTGGAACTGCTCCGGGGACATGTAGTGCAGGCTGCCGACCACTTCAGTGCGGCTTATGCCGGTCTCTCCAATTCGTGCAATTCCGAAGTCAACGATCTTTACGCCGCCGTCTTCCAGCAACATCACGTTGGCGGGCTTGATGTCGCGATGGATAATGCCGCGGTCGTGGGCATAGTTCAACCCATTACAGACGTCGACGCAGATGCTGAGTTTGGTGGCGAGACTGAGTGCCCGGCCGGAAGAGATTGCCGTGTCCAGGCTCATCCCCTCCAGGTACTCCATGACGAGGTAAGGGCTTCCATCCTGATCGCCGAATTCGTAGATGGTAACTATGTTTTGGTGCTGCAGGCTGCCCGTCGATCGGGCTTCGCGATCGAATCTAGCCAGCAATCCAGGGGTGGCCCCGAGGATCATCTTTATGGCGACATGGCGCTCCAGTTTGGGGTCGAGCGCCTCGTACACTACTCCCATTCCGCCTCGACCGATAAGGCGGAGGACGTCGTACTTGCCGATCTTTGCAGGCTGGCCTACCAAGTCTCAGTCCTCGGCACTCCTACTGGTATGCCCCCAAAATGGATGGTTGCGAACCCCGCACCAAGAGCCCGATTTTAAGGTCTTTATTCGCCCAAGTAAATAGCCCACGTGGGGCGGGCGGGGCGTCAAACCGGCGCGATGGCCGCAACAAGACATTGCGCGGTTGATTCAACGGGGAAGCGGGCAACCGTCAGTCGGGCTCGATCTCTGGCATAGAGTGCAACAGACCGTACTCAGAGCCGGGAACCGCTTTGACAGGGAGCGCGATCTCGAGCGTGCCCATCCGTCCGCTCAGAGCGTCCTGAACGCCGATCCGAAGTGTGGCTGCCTTGGTTGGGACGTCTACCTCCTGGTGCAATCGGAGGCCACCCGCCGCCACCTCCTGATAGCTTTCGGGCTTGAGATTCGTGTCAGCCCGGCTAACCATGCTGGTGCGCAACGTTGCATCGTCATCGAACGACGTGACCATGAAGTTTATGGCGCCATGGCGAGTCCCCTCGGGCGTGGGATCGAAGCGCAACTGGCCTGGGGTAACCGCATAGTCGATCGCATAACGCTGAGCCTCGACCGGTTCTGCCACTCGAACCTCTTGGCCATGGTTCTTTGTTTTCCTGGCGCTGGTTGGAGGCTGGCCCGCCAATGCTGCCTCAACCTTTCGGGGTTTACCGACTGGAACGACCCGCGCCGCGAAAAGCACCTGGTGCGCATTGGGCGAGCCGTGCTGCATGGCGGCAATCCCGAAACCAGTCGCGGCATCCTTGGAAACGCCCGACGCATTCGGATCCACCGCGAAGTAGCCGGAGCGATGGATCACGTGGAGTTTCTTTTCCTCCGATGTGAGCGAAACCCTGATCCGCCTGAACTTGCCATCGTATTTCTTATTCGTCGGTGAGTAAGAGAGCGCATAGTAGTTCGTGCCCTGCTCCATGGCCACGGCCATTGCCTGGTCAATGCCGTTCGTGTTGTAAAACGCTTTGCCGCCGGTGTCGCCGGCAATCTGATCCATGATCCCGTGTTCCGTCGCCTCCTCCATGAAGGGCGTGTCCGCTCCGGGCAGGTTGGCGCCGAAGCTGCCTGGGGCACTCAGGTTCGCGAGTTCGTCAAATCGCTTGGTGGTGGAACTGGGTACAAATGGCGACTGCGATGCTGCTCCCGGTTGCGTGGAGTCAGTGCCGCTGCCGAGAGACGCCGTCTGAAGGGAATAACTACTCAGTCCTCGTACGTCGACCGGGTAGAGGGCGATGTGCGACTCGGCAAAGAGATTGACTGCTTGCTTCATGCGGCTGGCGAATCCATCGGTCTCCGAACTTGGAGTCCTTAAGTCGATGCCGGGAAAGATGCCGAGTGGAAAGGAACCGGAGAGCCAGATCAGGCTTTTCCGTCCTGGAATTGCCGAGAGGTAGCGCGACAACTGGGTGAACGCATCCATCGTCAGCCACATTCGGGTTTCGAGGTCTCGACCGCGGCGCAGGGATTCTTCCTGCTCAAGCTTCCCTGCCGTGTCCAACATGCTGCTCGCCGCGGCGGAGAATTTTCCATTCCTTGCCATCAGATTCATGGAACCTTGCGTTAACCACGCCACCGCCTGTTGATCCTGCGCGTCCTGACTCAACTGGGAACTGTAGCGCAGAGATCCTTTCTGCGCCTTCGTGGCTTTGATCAAGACCGCTTCGTCGGCGGTAAAACCCTGAACTAGTTGTAGATTCTCGGAGAGGACACAAAGAGCGAATTTTGAATCCTTCGGTTTTTTCTCAAGAAATTTGAGGAGCGCCAACTTCGCTCTCTGTTGTTCGGCTGCTGGTGTGTTGAGCAAGTCGTATAGGATCAGGGTTACTGACCCTTTGTCCGGGGTTGGCGAATTGTTGGTGAAAATATTCGGCGGCGGCGGTTCTTTGTTTTCAGTCGCTGGCTTTTCGGTCGTGGGGCCAGGCTCGGCGGCAGATTTTCTTTCCGTAACCTCGTCGAAGTAGTTGATAGCCTGGACCTTGCCCTCCTCCTTCACCGAAAAATCCTGCCGGGGCAATCCCTTGATGGTGTGACCTTTGGCATCCACGACGACAACGTCAAGCGCTACGGCCTGCACAGTGCTTTTGAAAACCGGCGTCGGACCGGTGTTGGGACGATCGGAGGCTATGGTCGATGAAGATGTAGAGGGGATTTCGGGTTCAGTTCCATTTTGTACAGCCGGTGCCTGAGTGGTGGTTTCAGCGCTATCCTTCGCCGGGGTAGTCGAGTTGGAGGAAGCACGTTGTTCAGCGGTCGCAGGTTCAACTTCGGGATCGGAGGCCGTGAAGACGGGTTCGCCGTTGTCTTCTGCCTTCGGACTGGCGGCAGCCGGGATGTAGAGTCCCGGAACATCCGCTTTTACGGCCGTATACTTTGCCTGCTCATCGGTCGACATATGGGGCAGGTCGTAGAACTCGAGCGTCGTGCCATGAAGCAGAACCAGACGGAGTCCATCCGGAGAGAGCGAAAAATTTTGTCCGCCCAAAACCACCGGCGTCGCAACGACCGATAGAACAGCATCGCCGCTGGCGGTGTCCAAAACTTGAATACGCTGCTCCAGGCCCTCTTGCTCGGGATCTGCATTTTCGTTTTCAGCGACGGGAGCGGGGCCGTCGATCAACCGCAATGAGGCGATGGCAAATCGGCTGCTATCTTCACTCGGTAAAACGACAGGGGAATAGCGATGAGCATCCCAATGCTGCCGCCAAAGCCGATTCCCGGTAACGGTGAAGGCGCTGACACTGTATCCGTGCGCGCTCATGGAGTCGCGGCCAATCAACAAAGTATTGCTGCTGAGATACAGGATGTCGGGAGCACGCCGGGTCCGGACCCTCGCGATATTCGAGCGCTCGTGTTCCGATGGTCCGAAACGGATAAGCCAGACTTTCCCACTGGCTCCCGGAATCACGCTGGCAAAGCCGGTGCTTGTCGCTTCCAAATTGACTGGTTTCTTGGATGTAATGATGCGTCGAACGGCGAGGGAATCGACGTCGAGGAACTGGATACGGGCACCCGCTTTCGGCGTTTGTTTCGCGTTCGCGGCGGCCGGTTCGTCAGCCGTCTCAAGGATGATCTGTTTGCCGTCCGGAGTAACCGACGTCCAAAGCAGATCCTTTGGCGAAGTCAGCAGCAGCCTCTCGTTCAGATCGGAGTCAACGGCGTAGAGGCTGTTCAGTCGACGCAGCAGTACTCTTCCCGAACCGAGAGGCCATAGATAGCGGTGTGAATCGTGCAAATACCAGTCGGCCTCCCGCAATGTCTTGCCGCTGGAAACCTCAATAACGGCGGCGTGGACGATGCGGTCGTTGTGAGAGGGGATACAATCGACGTGACGCTGAAAAAGTTTTTTTGGGTTGAAAGTAAACAGGACGTGATCGTTGTCCAGAAAACTTAGCGACAAGTTCGCAGCATCAGACCGGCGAGCCATCGCGGAGAGGTCCTGATAGCCGGCACTTCCAAGATCGAGCCGCTTCGTGGGGACGGGGGCTGCCGGTTGTGAAGTTTGAGCGAAGGCTACAGCGAGCAACGCGCAGATGATGAACACAAGAAATGCAGTTTTCGGTCCGAGGTAAAGTCGTCGGCGAAAGGCAAGGTTCAAGAACAACTTCGACCCCAGTCGGTGCGCTTTCCGGACAAGGCGCCTGGTTATACGCCGGTCGCTACTTTGAGCCCACCAGCGCCGGCGTGGTGGCTTCTCGAGTCATTTGCCCGTCCACCATGCGCCAGATTCCCATCGGATTCGAGTCCTTCAATTCTTCTGGCAACGCGGGGTCGGGAAAACCTTGATAACAGATCGGTCGCGTAAATCTGAAAATTGCCCGCGTTCCCACGGATGTGGAGCGCCCATCTGAGGTCGAAGGATAGGGACCTCCGTGGACCATGGCGTGGCTGACCTCGACCCCTGTCGGGAATCCGTTGAAGACAAGCCGGCCCACCTTGTTCTCAAGAATCGCGACGAGATCGGCAAAGTCTCGAAGGTCTTGCTCGGTTCCGTGGATCGTGGCGGTGAGGTGGCCTTCGAGCGAGCGTGCGATCTCGAGGACCTGATCCCGGATCGAGTGACGCACAAGAAGCGTGGTCGGGCCGAAGATCTCCGTATCCAGATCCGATCCCAGGAACGCGGCAGCGTCCGTTTCAAAAAGCGCGGAGGTTACGGCAAAGCCTGCCTCCGCATCCGCGCTCGGCGCCTCGGCGACAAGGGTTACGGCAGGATCGGCCTTTCGCGCGGCCAGCGCCGAATCATACGAAGAATGAATCATCCGGGTGAGCAAGTGAAAGGGCGTCGAGCTTACCACCTGCTGTCGCAGCTTATCGGCAAACGAAGAGGCATCATCGCAATCCGGGAGAAAGACCATGCCCGGCTTGGTGCAGAATTGGCCGGCCCCCATGGTGAATGAAGTGTGAAGTCCGGCTGCGATGCTTTCCGCACGCTCGCGCAGCGCGCCGGGGAGGATAAAAACGGGATTCGTGCTGCTCATCTCGGCGTAGAACGGAATCGGCTCGGGACGCGCAGCGGCTACGTCCATCAATACTCTTCCAGCGGCGCGTGATCCGGTGAAACCCCCGGCTTTTACCAGTGGATGCTTCATCAACGCTGTACCAATCTGGGCTCCACTGCCAAACAGCAGCGAAAATACACCTTCCGGCATGCCACACTCGCGGACGGCTTCCCGAACCATCTGCCCCACGAGTTCGCTGGTGCCCGGATGCGCGGCGTGGGCTTTGACGATGACGGGATTCCCTCCCGCCAAAGCCGAGGCGGTGTCGCCTCCTGCCACAGAGAACGCCAGTGGAAAATTGCTGGCGCCGAATACCACGACCGGGCCCAGAGGACGCAGCATGGAGCGAATATCCGGGCGGGGGGCGGGTTTGCGATCGGGATCGGCGCGGTCGATGCGCGCAGCCACCCACGAACCCTCCTCCGCAACCTGAGCGAACAATCGAAGCTGAGCGCAGGTGCGAGCGGTCTCACCTTGCAGGCGAGCCGGGGGTAATGCAGTCTCTTGTCCGGCGCGCTCGATTATTTCAGCGGCAATCGACTCAATCTTCGTCGCGATCGCTCGTAAGAACGCGGCCCGGTCCCGGCCTGAAATGCGGCTGTAGGCAGCAAAAGCAGTCGAGGCAAGTCGGACGGCGAGGTCGACCTCCTCCGGAGTCGCGGGAATGAATCCCGGCTGCAAATGTTGTCCAGTGGTCGGATCGGAGGCGTGGAGCGGTTCGCCAGAACCATTCCCCTCTCGAGAACCGATAAGCGAGCGACCTGTGAGTTTTGCCATTTTCGTAGCTTACTTTCTGTTTGGCAGCGCGAAACCAGCCACGGCCTGCGGCCGGGAGCGTAGGGCGCCACGAATAATTTTATGGGTCTGCTCCAACTCGTCGCCAACCAACTGAAGGCGCGGTGGTCGCACGCGAGAATTTCCAATTCCAACCTCGGCCTGCACGAGCTTGATGAGCTGAACAAAGTTTGGCACGGTGTCCATGCGCAAGAGCGGCAAGAACCAGCGGTATAACTCAAACGCCTTGTCGCTTTCTCCATGGATCGCGCAATGGAACAGCTCCACCGATTCCCTGGGCAGTGCGTTCGCCAGGCCTGCTATCCAACCGGTTGCCCCAACTCCGATGGCCTCAAGCACGGCGTCATCAACGCCGACCGTAATCTCCAGACGGCGGTCGAGCAGCGCGCGAATGGCAGAAACGCGACGGGCGTCCGTACTCGATTCTTTCACCGCCTCGAAGTTTTCGTGTTCCGCTGCTAATTCCCGAATCTGTTCAGGAAGAAAATCAGTACCATAGGCAACTGGATTGTTGTAGAGCATGCAGGAAAGAGGCGTCGCTTCGAATACGGTTGCGACGTGCGTCTTCATCTCCCGCCAATTGCCCTGATAGACGTAGGGCGGTAACACCATGAGGGCGTCGCAGCCGAGATCAGCCGCGGTTTTTGCCAATGCCACGGCCTCAGAAGTGGTGAGTGCTGAGATGGACGCCACCACGGGTCCGCGTCCCTGAGCCGCGTCGACACAGGTGCGCAAGATCTCAGTCTTTTCGTCGAACGACAAGGTCGCACCCTCGCCAAGTGAGCCGAGAGCAACGATCCCCGCGCACCCATTGTCCAGGAGCCAGCGGCAATGCTTCATCACGGCGCCGTGGTCAACATGAAGATGTTCGGTAAAACTGGTGGTGATTGCAGGGATCACACCCTTCCAGTTCATCAGTGTCCTCCTGTTACTTCGCTGGGTTGCGTTTCCAACTGCCTTGAAAAGGCCGCCAAGGTTTCCACCCGAGCGGGGAAAACCGGCGGACGAACCGAGTCCGGGTTCCACTTGAAAAGGAATTGTGTCGCGGGTCCGCAAACACGTCCCTGACACGGACCCATACCACACCGGGTGTGAAGCTTCGCGGAGCGCCAGGACGTGTGCTGACGGAGTCGCGAATAGGGCACATCTTCGCAACGGCAAATCATGGTTTCGGGCAAAGCCAAAGTACTCAGTTCCGCGCGCAGGCGAAACGTGCGCTCGAGCAATTGCGCGAACCGATGTGCCTTACGGCGTTTGGAAAACCATGCTGCGGCTTCCTTAGTGTGTCCCGTCGCCGCCAGGCCCGCAATCTGCCCCTCAATAAGCGCCAACTCTACGCCTCCGACGCCTGTCGGTTCACCGGCGCAGTACACCGAGGGCACAGTCGTGTTCTGAAAGTCGTCGACCTGCACGAAGCCATGGCGAACGGCACAGCCCAGCAGCAGAGGCAACTCGACGTTGGGAACTAGATGAAATCCGCAGGCCAGATAATCACACGGGATGGTCTTAGTTCTGCCCGCCCGCGAAATGACGACGCTTTCGACTGCCGCCTCGCCGTGAGCGGCGACGACCCAAGTACTTGCGGCAAGTGGAATGCCGGAAAGATCCCGTTTCAGTTGCAATCCCTGGAGGATTTTTTCCGGCCAGCGAATCAGAGCTGAACCAAATCGAGCCAGACTGCTCCAGGATGCCTGCTCACAAATTAGCGGGATCTCCGCGCCGTGCTTGCGAAGGTAAGCGGCCACCGCCAGCAACAACGGACCGGTGCCGGCAACGACGACACGCTTGCCGCGAATCAGCAGGCCGCTTTTGACCATCGCCTGCAGGCCACCCGCTCCCATCACATTCGGCAATGTCCAGCCGGGAAAAGGCAGGAATCGCTCTCTGGCGCCGGTTGCCAGCACAAGCCTGTCGTATCTGAGTTCACAAAAACCGTTTTGGCCTTCCGCCAGCAGGACGCCTTCTTCCGGCTGGTGCACGACCCGCAGTCCGCAGAGCGCGACCGCGCCGGACCTGCGCAACCGCTCAGTCCATTTTGCAGAATTGGGGTTCGGTTGACTATTCAATCCGCCGCGCCAAATCTGTCCACCGAAGCTGGGATTGTCGTCGACGATTCCGACGCGAACTCCACGCTCTGCGGCGCAGGCCGCGGCCGCCATGCCGGCGGGGCCTCCACCAATCACCAGGACGTCGAAATGGCGCTGCTCTTCCCTGCCCATCGGTTTCACTTCTCGGTGTCGATTTCCATTCCCGGCTGGCACAGCACCTGACAACTTCGAGCGTGCAAATTCCCGTCGATAGCCACGCGACACTCAAAACAAATTCCCATGCCACACAGAGGGCCGCGCAGCTCGCCGCTGACCGACTTTCGGCATGCCTGTCCGGCGAGGACTACCGCGACCGCTACGGTCGCGCCCGAGGGCACGACGACTGGCGCTCCGTTCACGATCACAGTGACCTGGCTAAGCATGCGCGTACTCCTTCGCGGTCCGCGAGGGCAGGTAGGGCTCGATCGGGATTTGCGGTTTTGTGCCAGTGATCTGATCGGCGAGAATGCGCGCGGTCCCAAGGGAGGTCGTAATTCCCAAACCTTCATGTCCCGTCGCAAGCAATATGGACTTGTCTCCCGTCCACGGCCCGATCAGCGGAAGCTTGTCGGGAGTGGCGGCACGAAATCCCGTCCAGGTACGCACGGTCGACATTCGAGCCAGACCCGGCATGTATTCCTGCGCGCGTTGCAGCATGCGCACGAGCATGAAGTTATCCACTTCCTTATGCTCTGCACCGTACTGGCGCGAAGATCCGATCAGAATCTGGCCAGTGCGGCGCGGCTGCACGTTGAACGCGACTGAGTCATTTCTGACCGAGTGAGCACTCTTCAGATAGCCCAGTTCCACCAGTTGGTGCCGCAGGAATCCGGGATAACGATCGGTGATGACCAGATGGCCCTTCCTCCTTTTGATCTCAAGTCCCGGCGTAAGATCGGCGGCGGAAGCTCCGGCCGCATTCACAATGATCTGCGCGGAGATCTCAGTACCGTCCGCCAGACGAACTTGACCCTGGCCTATTTGCGCGACCGGAACACCGAGGTGAAGGTTCGCGCCCCGGTTCTGCGCTCGCTCAATCAGAAAGCGGGCAGCGCACGGTGGATACAGCACTCCATCTTCTGGAACGAGCAGTCCTCCAGCCATTCCCGCGCGGAGGTTGGGCTCCAGACTCTGCAAGGCTTTCGGGTCGAGCACTTTGGTTGGAACTCCCCGTTCGCCGTAATAGTCTTTCTTGCGGAGGACCTCGATCATTTCCTCGTCGTCGGCCGCGACCCAGATCGTTCCACACTGTTCGTATTCAACATCATCGGGTAGTTCCGGTCGCAACTCTTGCCACAGTTGTTGCGAGTAGCGCGTCAAGGCAAACTGCGCATCGGAGTCATCCATGACCACGATGTGGCCCATGCCTGCGGCGGTCGCGCCATCGCCGACCAGGTCCTGGCCTACGATGGAGAGGCTCAGCCCACAACGGGAGAACTCATGCGCGCACGCCGCACCCACAATGCCGGTACCGACGATCAAAACGTCATAGGCTGCTTTGTTCATGTACGAATGCCCATACAAAGTGGATCGCGTGGATCCAGCACCAACTCGGCCTCAGCGTTCACGAATGCTGAACCTGTAATGCTGGGATAAACCTTGCCATCGCGAACCCTTACGCTGCCTTCAAACACGCTGCCAACAATGCTCTCCTGCTTCCAGGTTTGGCCTTCGCGGATTTTGCCATCGGCATACAGGCAAGCCAGCTTGGCGCTGGTTCCAGTGCCACAGGGAGAACGATCATAAGCTTTGCCCGGACAGAGCACAAAGTTCCGGCTGTCCACCCCCGGAAGTTGCGACGGAGCGAAAAGTTCGACGTGATCGATCTCCTTACCATCGGCGCCAGCGATGCCCTGGTCGCGAAGCGCCTGTCGGATGGCCCAGGTAATGGTTGTCAGTTGATCGACATTCTGGAGGGTCAACTCCATTGTGTGATGGCGGACGAGGAAAAACCAGTTTCCGCCCCAGGCGATGTCTCCGTGCACCGGGCCGTAGCCCGGGACGTCCACCGCAACATTTGTCTGGCTGCGATAACTCGCGACATTGTTGACCGTTACTTGGCCGTCTTGGTGCAGCACCGCGCTCACTGTGCCGACTGGAGTCTCGACCTTTTGTTCTCCGGGGCCAATGCGTTTCATGTAGGCCAACGTCGCAACCAGACCAATGGTGCCGTGGCCGCACATTCCCAGGTAGCCGACATTGTTGAAGAAGATGACGCCGGCGGCACATGCAGAATCGACAGGATCGCAGAGCAAGGCGCCTACCATAACATCCGAACCGCGCGGTTCGTTCACCACGGCGGATCGAAAATGATCGTGTCGACTGCGAAAGCACTCCAACCGCTCGACCAGTGAACCGGCACCCAGATCAGGACCACCGCTCACCACGAGCCGAGTTGGCTCTCCGCCAGTATGAGAATCGATGACCCGGACTCTACGGCTTTGTTCACTCGTCATTCATTCTGTCATTCCGAGGCCTATTTACAGAAAGGCAACAAAGAAGAGCAGCCTCCTAATTAGATCGTCACCTGTCGTATTTTATGGATACAATATGCAATCGTCAAACACTCAATTCCGCTTTCCCAGGTAGCTGCAGGTTGACTGCAAAACTTAAACTCGAAGATCCGAATCTGAAGCCCAGAGAATTCGCGCGCGGCTTAGGTTTGTTTGACTGCATCATGGTCGTAGTCGGCGCCATGATCGGGTCGGGAATCTTCATTGTTCCGGCAGAGATGGCCCGCCAGATCGGGAGCACCGGCTGGCTGCTCGTGGCATGGGGCGTGGCTGGCATGCTCACCATCGCGGGAGCCCTGTGCTACGGGGAACTCTCGGCGATGATGCCGCAAGCGGGCGGGATGTACGTCTATCTCCGCGAAGCATACTCACCATTATGGGGTTTCCTCTATGGCTGGACGTTATTCACTGTCATCGAGACCGGTACCATCGCCGCGGTGGCGGTCGCCTTTGCCCGTTTTTCCGCGTGCTGTGGCCGCGGATCTCGGAAGAGAAGTACCTGATCGCTCCTATCCGCCTCTCAAGCCACTACGCTCTGTCACTTTCAAGCGCGCAATTGCTGGCCATCGGTGTGATTGTATTACTGACCTTCAGCAATACTCTCGGACTCCGCTACGGCAAACTGATTCAGAATGTGTTTACCGTCGCCAAGACGGCTTGCGTTGGGAGGTCTGATCGTTCTGGGGATTCTCGTTGGACGTAACGCCGCCGCGATCCACACAAATTTCTTAAACGCATGGCAGGCACACGGGATCGATTCCCTTGGTCCCGGACTCACCGCGGGATCGCTGGCTGGCCTGCTGGTCGCTCTTTGCCTGAGCCAGACCGGTTCGCTGTTCTCCGCCGACTCCTGGCACAACATTGCGTTTGCCGCCGGTGAAGTCAAGCGACCGGAACGCAGTGTCACGCTCGCCATGGTGATCGGCGCAAGCGTCGTGATTGTGCTTTATGTTCTTGCCAACGTTGCGTATCTGGTAACGCTACCGTTGGAGGCAATCCAGCATGCGCCGGCGGATCGTGTGGGGACCTCCACGTTGCAGGCGATTTTTCCGGGGGTTGGGACGTCGGTCATGGCCGCCGCCATCATGATTTCGACCTTCGGCACGATCAACGCGCTCACCTTGACGGGAGCGCGCGTTTACTATGCGATGGCTCGCCAGCGCCTCTTCTTCCCTTTCGCCGGCAAACTCAACACCGCGAACGTGCCTGCCTCCTCGTTGAAACTGCAGGGACTCTGGGCTGCGTTGTTGGTCCTTCCGCGCACCCATGATCCGGCTACGCTTCGGTGGGGAAACTTGTATAGTAATTTGCTCGAGTATGTGATTTCTGCGGCGCTGATCTTTTACATTTTGACCGTGGCGGGTGTGTTCCGGCTGCGCGTCAAGCGGCCTGATGCACCACGACCCTATCGCACGATCGGATATCCTGTGACCCCGGCCCTCTACATTCTCGTTGCCAGCACGATTCTGGTCGCGCTGTTCACCTATCGTCCAGCAACGACTTGGCCAGGACTACTCATTGTCATGCTGGGGATTCCGATCTATTTCTTGATCGGATGGGCTGGCCGGAAGTGGAGCGGCGTGACTGTGCCTGAAACCGTTGATGCTCAAGATGCGACTTGAGTTTATTTGGATAAAATATGCGATATAGTAGATTACGAACTGCACATGAGAAGTAGAGGTCGAACTTTAAGTTTCATGCTCTCGACATGGACCTAGAAACCACATCGGAATCTGCAATCCCGCGCCAGTCGCTCACTTCGGCGGTTGCCGACAAGTTACGCGACCAGATCATTCGCGGAGACATCCCGGAGGGAGCTCAGCTCCGTCAGGACGCGATCGCCAGTCAATTCCAAGTCAGTCGAATTCCGGTGCGCGAAGCGCTGCGGCAACTGGATGCGGAAGGTCTGATTGCCATCGTGCCGAATCGCGGCGCGATTGTGCCTGCCTTATCCCCCGATGACATCGAAGAGCTTTTTTCGATTCGCGCTTTGCTCGAGCCCGAAGTTTTGAAGCTTTCGATTCCACACTTGACGGAAGATGATTTTTCGGAAGCCGATGCCGTTTTGCGCAAATATGTGAGCGAACTGCGGCGGGACGATCACGTTTCGGCGTGGGGTCGATTGAACTGGCAATTTCATTCGATCCTTTACTCACGCGCCAATCAGCCGCGATTCATGGCGATTATTCGCAATGTCAACAACAACGGTGAGCGCTACACTCGCTTGCAACTCTACCTGACCCACGGTATGAAGCGCGCCAATGAAGAGCACCACCAGATTCTGGAGTTCTGCCGCCAGCGCGACGTAGCCCAGGCCTGCAAACTCCTTCGCCGGCACATCCAATATGCGGGCGAGTCGCTCAAGCAAGCTCTGGAGCAGAAGCGCAACGACGCGCGGGCGAATTCGGGAGACGGTGCGGGAAGTTCCAAATCCTAAGCGACTGTCGTCTGGATATTGGATGAACCATTCTCACTGCAGCTTCAGCAGGATCGCCCCATGCCGCGGAACTTCTTCCGTGAAGCTTCCTCGGAACGAGCCGAGATCCTTGTGTTGCCAGAGGTCGCGGATTTTCACCGAGCCTTGCAAACCAATGTCCTTAAATCTCAGAGTTATAGGATTGGTAGACTCGCCGCGGTTAAAAAGACCGACTGCCACGCCGCCGCCCGCCAGGGGTTTAGCCCAAACTTCGAGTGGACCCTCCTGGGCCACTCGACGGCCTTGCGTTCCTTTTACATCCTGATCGATGGCGATCACTTCCTTGTTCGTGAGGATGCCGAGAGTTTCGGGAGTCATCTTCGAGAGGTCGTTACCGGCGAGCAGCGGAGCGGCGAGCAGTACCCACAGACTCATATGGGTGACGTACTCGTCATGATTCATGCCGCCGTTGCCCACCTCCAGCATGTCCGGATCGTTCCAGTGACCGGGTCCGGCGAAAGCCTCAAGTCCATCCTGATCGAATCCGATGACCGACATGCGGTCGTAATGATCGTTGATGTCCTCCGTGGTGCGCCATAGATTTCCACCGACCGAGGCTCCCCATCTCCAGACCCGACCATATCCGTACTGGCACAGACTGAAGACAATGGGCCTGCCGGTGCGCACCAGCGCGTCGTGCATTTTCTTGTAGACGTCCTGCATCTGGCTCCGTTGGTACACTTTTTCTGCGCTGCACCAGTCATACTTCAAGTAGTCAAAACCCCACTCTGCGTACTGTTGTGCGTCCTGCTCCTCATGTCCGTAGCTGCCTTCAAATCCCGCGCAGGTCTTGGGTCCGGGCGAAGAATAAATCCCGATCTTCAACCCCTTGCCGTGAACGTAGTCCACCAGCGCCTTCATGTCGCCGAACTTCTCGTTCGGCTGGATCCTGTCCTTCTCATCCCGTGTGCCTTCCCAGCAGTCGTCGATGTTTACGTAAACATATCCCGCATCCTTCATTCCATTGCTGGCGATTGCATCGGCAGCGGATCGAACATCGTCAGCCGTAACCTTGCAGGCAAAATGATTCCAGCTATTCCAGCCCATCGGAGGAGTCAAGGCCGCGGTGGAGTCGACCGCGGCAACTCGTGGTACATAGCTGAGAGCTAATACAATGAAAACAAGTTTATTCATAATTTTAAAAACCTTTGCATCGCGATAAGAACGAAACCTATCTCAGCCATGTCGGCCGATCACCTCGAACTTCTTCTCGTTCTTCGTGGTGATAATCACAGTGTCCTGAGGAACTCCGGCCAGGGTCGCAGGTTTCCCGTTGATCGTCACTGTCTGGAGTTGTGATTGTAAAGGGAGGCGCAGCTTGAAATGCACTTCCTCGGGAACTCTCGCCCCGCTCAATTCCACTTGGCCGACAATCGACTTGGCATCCGGTTTCTCCACCAGACTGAAGCTTACGCGTCCCCATCGCGTCGGAGCATGTTCAATCCGAATTTCTTTCCCAGATGCAACCCATTCGCGCGGCACGCCCTTCGCCAGGTACAACTTGTCTTCGTCAGAATCCTCGAGCACCAGCATCCAACGTACAAGGAGCGGAATTGTCTGCTGCGCTGGAACACAGTACGTGGCTGAGTCGCCCGTGATGCCGGTTACCTCGCCGGCAGTCCAACTTCCCCGGGTGTGGGCGTGATATCGGTGGGAATAGAGAAACAGCAGGAATTCCTCAATGCGGTCCAGGCGCAGCAGAGCCTGCGCGTACCCATACGAGATAAAGCCCAGAATCTCGCGGCCATCTTCCTGAAAGCGCCACACGTTGGCTACAACTCCTAGCGTGGTCGCACCGTATGCCCGCATGCAATCGACCACCTGGTTCGCCAAGCTTGGTGGCAGCACATCTGCCTGCAGCAACTCGGCGTAAGGACGGTGCGGCCATTGCTGCGGGCTCGGCTTCTCTTTTTCTAGCGATTCGCGAAATGTCAGCGTTGTGCCGGGAAACAATCCGATGTACGGTGGCGCCTTGTCAGCCTGAATATTTTTCTGGATGCTTTCCACGGTCCGCGCCCGGAGCGTCTGGCTGCGCGCGAGCCAGCCTTGCGCCTGCTTCTCCATGGCGGGCGAAGAGGCAATGCGCGCCAGGTCTATCCAGGCGCGCGCGATATCTTTGAATCCACGGGCCGCGAAAGCGCTGTTGGCGTAATACGCCTGCCAATACAGCGAAGGACTTTCACTCAGGCATGAATCCGATTCGCTCCATCCACTGATCAATCCAAAAGCGAAATTCTCATGCGGCAGTTGCAGACCTTCGTCGTGCATGTCGCTAAGCAGCTTCGCAATCGCTTCGATTTTTTGCCGGTGCTTCAACATCAGAGCTCGATCGCGGGTGTAATTGAAATATCGCGCCAGCAGCGAAAGAGTCATGCCAAACTGCGCGGTTTCAGGGCCGCGCATGTCGACCATTCCCTTGGCGTCGACATATTCCGTGAAGTAGTTGTCGATGAAGAGGCGCGCGGTTTCGAGGCGGCCCCACTCCATGTTGGTGTAGATAGCACTGGTAAAGACGTCTTGAAATCCGTCGTACTCCGAGCCGGCGTAGTCCCGGTCGACGGCGCCGTACTTCGGATACACGCCTCCGGGCCGCGTCATCAACTCCTTGGCAAACGAATGTTTCGACATGTCGATCCATGCGTTCTGCGGAAGTGAAGCGGGAGCGAAATCGTGCAGTTGCTCGTCCCAATATTCGGCAAACGCGAGCAGAGCTCGATAGAACTCTGCGGGTTGCGGATCTTCGCGGCCGGGCGTATACGCGGGATAACTGTGACCATACACGACCTTGGCAATCTTGCCGTCTTCAATCAATGCCGTGCGGTGCCACGTGTGGACTATGTATTTATTCTTGTTCGGGCCCACATCGCCAAAGACGATCACTTCCCAGTAAGCATGATCGGACGTGGGGATCACTTTGCGGACCGCGGGCATCCAGCCCCCAACCAGGCCGTCGTAGACCTCTCCTTTCTTCAGAGCCTCCCGCAATTCTGGCGAGTATTGAATAGGATGGTAGGTCCGCGTGTTGCCGCTGCGGTAGACGGGAGTAACGTCGTAAGCTTCCCTGGTACCGACGAACGTCGTCCAGGTGCGCGGATTCTTCTCAGCCGACGCCATGGGTGGCGCTGCCGATTTCACTTTTTCAGGATCAGGGTCACCATTCTGCAGAAGGCGATCCGCAAGTAGGTCGGGGGAAGACAGACCGATTTCTTTGAGAGCAAGGCCCAAATACGGAATTCCTTCCGGCATCGAGGCCTCTGCGGTTTTTGCGAGCAGTCGCTTATCGCCGGAGGAAGACGCAAATACCAAAGATCCTTCGCGGGTGCGCAAGTCTTCCCAGACGGTCCACGAATCTGCTTCAATTTTGAATGAAGCGACCTGCGCATAACCATCAAGGGAGATTGCAGCAACCTCTTTTAGTGCA
>Ga0210402_10002483_pt1 | contig 17940 bp, 22 predicted proteins | sample IncBWC7MmetaG_FD_161055 | JGI IMG/M metagenome (GOLD analysis project Ga0210402, IMG submission 161055) | Forest soil microbial communities from Barre Woods Harvard Forest LTER site, Petersham, Massachusetts, United States - Inc-BW-C-7-M | ecosystem: Environmental > Terrestrial > Soil >... | reverse complement strand
GGGGTCCCCATCCTTCGTCGGCGGGCGGAAATTCAGCCGCGCAGCCGAGCGCAAAGGTCGGGATCAGCTCGACCGAGAACGCGGAGGCATGGTCGTTGTAGACCGCAATGACCACGTCGGGCTTGGCGTTCGCCATCCACTCCTTGGATTTTTCGAAGCCCTCGAACACCCGCTTCCAATAGGGCTCCTCGGTCTTCTTGAGATCGATCGCGGCGCCGATGGCCGGCACGTGCGATGATGTTACGCCTGCAATGATTCTAGCCACGTTTCGATCCTGCCTTGTTGCCGCGCTTCGCAGCCGGCCGGGGCGTGGATTTGGCGCCCGCCTTGGGGGATTTGACCGCCGCCTTTCGCGGCGCCGGTTTGGCAGGGACATCACGCCCCGATTTGCTGCGGTTGCCCTCGGCCGAACGGCCGCCGGCCAGCATCATCTTGGCGTAGTCTTCCTGGGTCGAGCCCGTCATCACGGCCGCCATGTGCTGGAACGAATGTCCGTCGGTGGCGCCCAGTTTGGCGGTGAAATAGATGTTGCCGCCCAGCTCCAGCATGCGGTTGTAGTCCCGCTTGAGGATGGCTTCGCGCTGCTCCGGCGTCAACGCGAAGCGATTGAGATATTCCGCTTCGCTGTCCTTGAAGGCCTTGCGATTCTCCGCCTTCATCAGGGACATGCAGAACATGTTGAGGTGATAGCCCAGCCGCGAGCGATCCGCATCGAACACGAACGTGCCGGGAATGTCGTCGTATTCCTTTTCTATGGCTTTTCCCTTAGCCGCCGTCATCGGCGTTCCTCCATGACATCGGACGTGGCGCCACTTAATATCGCATCGGGCGACTTTGCAATGTGTGGGCAGGTCCCAGGTGAGGTCAATCGCATAGGGCCGCAGCCTTCACCTCTCCCCGCTGGCGGGGAGAGGTCGGCGCGCTCTTGCGCGCGGGGGGAGGGGGCCTCGCCGCGAGTCTGAGCCTGGGGGAAAGCCCCCTCACCCCGACCCTCTCCCCGCAAGCGGGGAGAGGGAGCAGAGGCGCCATGCCACATGCATTTACCCTGGTGACTCCCGTGGGAGCGGAGCACCGGTCGCGAGCGCACCTGCTGTTACGCCCAATACAGCCGCATCGGATTGTCGATCAGCAGCGCTTTCTGCTCCGCGGCGCTGGGCGCGATTTTGGGGATGTAGTCTACCAGAACGCCATCGTCGGGCGCTTCCTTCCTCATGTTGGGATGCGGCCAGTCGGTGCCCCATAGCACCCGGTCGGGGAACAGCTCGACCAGCCTGCGGCCGAACGGGACCACATCGTCGTAGGGCGGGCCGGCGAGCGTCATGCGCTCCGGGCAGGTCACCTTGCTCCAGATGTTCTTGTGCCGCTCCAGCATGCGGATGAAACGCTGGTTTTCCGGGTCGTCGGCGCCTTTCGCCACGGTCGGCACGCCCATGTGGTCGACCACCACGGTGGTGGGCAGCGCGGTAAAGAACGCCTCGAAATCCGGCAGATCCGGCATCTCGAAATAGACCACGATGTGCCAGCCGAGCGGCGCCACCCGGGCCGCGATGCGCGTGAGCACATCGCGCGGGGTGACATCGACCAGGCGGCGCACGAAGTTGAAGCGCACGCCGCGCACGCCGGCGCGGTCCATGGCTTTCAGCTCTGCATCCGTGACCTCCTCGCCCACGAAGGCGACGCCTTTCGCCCGGTTGCCGGAGGCTTCGAGCGCATCGATCATGGCGCGGTTGTCTTTGCTGTGGCAGCTCGCCTGCACGATCACGTTCTTGTCGATGCCGAGAAAGTCCCGTAACGCGAACAGCTTCTCCTTGGGGGCGTCGCACGGCGTGTATTTGCGTTCGGAGGCATAGGGAAACTTCGCCTCCGGGCCGAACACATGGCAGTGAGCGTCGACCGTTCCGGGCGGTGGCCTGTATGTTGGCTTCGACGGATTGGGGTGAAACGGAATGTAGCCTGGACTCATCGGCACAACATATCTCCTGGGAGTCTTGCTCGCGTCATAAAGTCATCAGCGCCGTACGAAGTGTTTAGGCTTCTCTTCAGGGGTGCTCGTGCAAGCGCTTATTCTCGTAATCGGCTATGTAATGGCTGATCGGATGTGCCGTCCCAAAGACCGTGACATGTCCGGCGTCTCGTTCAACAAGGAACGGAGCATTGCCAGCCACTGCGTCCGTGATGTCTCGTGACTTTAGATATTCCGCAGATGTGTAGAAGAAGACCCAGCCATATGTCTTCTCTATGATTTCGTCTTCAACAAGGACGAGTTCTCCGTCAAAATTAAGACTTTGGAGATATCGTAGCGCAATGTCCTTCGCTTCGATCGCAGCGATCACGTTGGGCCTTCTCCTACGCTCTAAACCCGCTCCATTGCCACCGACACGCCCTGCCCAACCCCGACACACATGGTGGCGAGGCCGAGCTTGCCGCCTCACTTTTCCAAGCCATGCACGGCGGTGAGCACAAGCCGCGCCCCCGACATGCCGAGCGGATGCCACAGCGCGATGGCGCCGCCATGGGGGTTCACATGCTCGGCATCGTCCGGCAGGCCGAGCTGGCGCAGGCACGCAAGCGCCTGTGATGCGAATGCCTCGTTGATCTCAACGAGGTCGAAGTCGCCGATCCTGAGGCCAAGGCGCTCCATCAGCTTGCGGGTCGACGGCAGCGGCCCGATGCCCATGACCCGCGGCGGCACCCCGGCCGACGCCATGCTGAGCACCCGTGCGCGAGGCGTGAGTCCGTGGCGCGCAACCGCGTCGGCGGAGGCGACGATCATGGCGGCAGCGCCGTCGTTGACGCCGGACGCATTGCCGGCCGTTACGGTGCCGGGCGTGCGGAACGCGCCGCGTAGCTTCGCCAACTGCTCCATGGTGGTTTCGGGCCGCGGATGCTCGTCCTTGTCGACCACGATGGGGCCGGCCTTGCCGCCGGGCGCCTCGACCGCAACGATCTCCTCGGCGAAATAACCGTCCGTCATCGCCTTGCCGGCGCGCTGCTGCGAGCGCAGCGCCAGCGCATCCTGGTCCTGGCGCGCGACCTGATAATCCGCGGCAACGTTCTCGGCGGTCTCGCCCATGGCGTCGACGCCATATTGGGCCTTCATCAGCGGATTGATGAAGCGCCACCCGATGGTGGTGTCGAACATCTCGGCGCTGCGCGAAAACGCCTCGGTCGCCTTGCCCATCACGAGGGGCGCCCGGGTCATCGACTCGACCCCGCCCGCAATCGCAAAATCGATCTCGCCGCAGCGTATCGCACGCGCGGCCTCGCCGACCGCGTTGAGGCCGGAGGCGCAGAGGCGGTTGACCGTGACGCCCGGCACGCTGTCCGGCAATCCGGCAAGCAGCAGCGCCATGCGGGCGACATTGCGGTTGTCCTCGCCGGCCTGGTTGGCGCAGCCGTAGAACACCTCGTCGAGCGCGGACCAGTCCGCCTTGAGATTGCGCCGGATGAGCGCCCGGATCGGCACCGCCGCGAGATCGTCGGTGCGCACCTTGGCGAGCGCGCCGCCGTAACGGCCGATCGGCGTTCGCACCGCATCGCAGATGAAGGCATCGCGCATTATGGCTCCTTGGGGTTACTTCCTCCACGCTTGCGGGGCAGGGCAATCGTATATGAAACGACGGTCTCGTCTCCCTTCAAAGCCGTCAGTCGTGGTCCGCAAATTCCTGCTCGATCACGGTGCGTAGCGGGGGCAGCAAGCGTAGCCCGGATTGAGCGCCAGCGAAATCCGGGACTGCCCTATCAACATGGCGGCGGCACCCCCCGGGTTTCGCAGGCGCTCAACCCGGGCTACAGGTCTACGCGAACCTATCTGCCATGTGGATGTGATGAAGCATGTCGCCGCACTGAATTTATTGACGGCGTCATGACCCCCTTAGGGGAGAGCCGGCAGCGACATGCGGGTCGACGAAGCGGTCAAGAATTACGCCCAGAATCTTGTTAATTTATGCACCAAACGCCTGGGGCTCGCCGGCATCGCACGCGTCTCCTCACGCCTGCTCCCCGTGGGCGCGCCTGATGCGGGCATGAAGTTCGCGTAGTACCGTCAATTCGCTCGCATCCGGGGCCGGAGTGGTGGCGACAGCTGTGGCAGCCAAGCAGCCAATGAGACAGAAAGCAGACGGCGCCGGTTGGCTCATGCAAGCCTAGTGATTTTGGTCACTACACCGCGAAGCTCGCTCCGATGCCGCACCTGACCGTCAGCAGCCGCGCTCTGCGGCCGATTTTGTCATAATCGTGGCAATAAACCATGTTATGCTAGTCGGTTGCTTCAGCCAATCTGGGAGCATTGTGAGAAGCCTTGGCGGTTGATCGCCAACGCAAACCATGAATCCATTCACTTTGGTTCAAGCGACCGACTAGGCACGATCGGAGAAATCCGTTGAAAGGGAGGAATGCGGTGATGAAGAAAGTATTGGCGTGCACGATGTTTATGGGAGTGGTCCTCTCGCAGCATGCGGCGGCGGACGAATTGAGATTCAAGGGCGGGATAGGCGTCCATCCCGTCTCGTCCGTTGTGGCGGGCCCGCCCGTCGTCGTGACTCGGAATATAGTTCGCGGCGTTCTACCCGCCGGCCAGATCTGGGTGATCGACAAGCTCGTTGCCAAGGTGAGTGCTGGCGGGCACATCACGGTTGACGGAAAAGGGTTGGTTCTGGGCGGCGGGGATAGCGCCGGACGGGCGACCGGACAGGCGGTGCTCGCGACCCTGATTTGTCAACCCACAGCACCCTTTAGCGAAAGTCGTACGTCCAGCGCCGGCGTTACGCTGTCGCCTAACGGTGACTTCACGATCAATGATACGCTCTCGCCGCTGCCGCCGGACATTTGCATCAGTCCCATGCTCTTGATCCGCAACGCGGCGAACTTAGGATGGTTCGCGGTCGGAATCTTCCGTTCGGGTATCGACGACTGAACGGTCGGTCTAGCAGACTGTCAACGCAGCGCGACTCCCGTGCGGTCGAATGGCCCTGGGAGTCGTGCAAACAGACCCGCCTTGCAGGGAGGAAAACCGGCGGCTCGCCGCGGCACCGCATGCGTCCTCTCGCGCCTGATCGCCGTGGGCTTTCATGAGGCGTTCGACGCTGAGTTTCTAGAGCTGCCTCGCGCCATGCAAACGGCACTCGCCGCCAAGGCGCGCCTGCTAGAAAACATCGGCCCGCTGCTCGGACGGCCCCATGTGGACTCGAAGCACGCCAACATGAAGGAGCTTCGTTTCGACGCGGCGGATGGTGTGTGGCGGGTGGCGTTCGCCTTCGACGTGGCAAGGCAAGCGGTGGTTCTGGTCGCCGGCGATAAGTCGGGCGAAAGCGAAGCGAGGTTTTACCGCACCTTGATCGCCACCGCCGACTAGCGCTTTGACGACCATCTCGCACGGCAGAAATAGGGAGATCGATATGGCAAGAACATTGGATGAGGTCATTAGCGGTCTGCCGCTCGATCAACAGCAGGAAATCGAGGCGCGTGCGGCGCAACTGATCGAGGAAGAAATGACGCTGCGCGATCTGCGCAAGGCGCACGAACTGACGCAAACCCGGATGGCCGAAGCTCTGCATATTTCGCAGGATGGCGTCTCGCGGATCGAAACGCGGAGCGATTTTCTGCTCTCGACGCTGCGCTCCTATGTGGAAGCGATGGGCGGAAAGCTGCGTCTCATCGCGGAATTTCCGGACCGACGGCCGGTCACCATCTCCGGCCTCAATATCCTTGGCACGGCGGAAAAGCCGAAGCGGCGCGCACGCAAGCGGGCTGATGAGGACGCGCCTGCCTAGAAACCACCAAAAGCAGCCGGGTTTCGTGCCCCCGCATCCTGGCGAACGCCTTGCCGATGTCTTCGGGTCTGCCCAGGTCCGCCACGGCATCCGCGATGGCGTTGTGATATTTGAGCAGGAGCAAGGGGCGGAGTTTTCCCTGATCCAGCTCTTCGACGCCGATCCGCAGGTAATGGGACAGCACGAAGGCAAGGAAGGCCTGCTGCTTGCTGTTGAAGCGGGTGCTGATTTCCACCTTGGCCTTCGCGGCCCGTTCCTCGCGGGTGAGCGTCGGTAGCGCATAAGCGACGTGGGCCAGCACGTCGAAGAGATCGCTTTTCTTCGCGTCGATGATCTTCTGCATTTCGGCCATCTGCTCGCCGCCGAAGCCTTTTTCGGCCAAACCTTGCAGGAGCTTGGCGCGGGTGTCCGGCGCGCTCCACGAGGCGCGGAGTTCGGCTTCATCCTTGAAGAAATCCGGCAGTTTGCCGAACAGCATTTCCATGAACTGCTGCGCCGACATGGGCGTGCCGTCGGGATGCCAAAAGGTGGTGCACATCATGTGCTGGATGGTGCGCGCCTTGGCGGCGTTGTGGTCGAGATTGCCGTCCCGGCCCTTGGGGGCGGCCCAGCTTTCCCAGCGATGGGGCTTGTCGAGGATGTAGCTGTGCTTCTTGCCGTCAAGCCTGGCTTCCGTGGCTTTGTCCTCTTCCAGTCCATCGAGATATTTAAGGAACAGGAGCCACGAGGTCTGCTCGGTGTAGTCCAGCTCGGTGGTGCAGCCCGCTTCTTTGCGGCGAACGTCGTCGATGTTCTTGAAGGCTTGTTCGAACATAGGTCTGAAGGGCTCCCCTCTCGCGGTCGATGCGCACTCGCCAAGGCAGCAATCCGCTACAGCGACGGCACGAGCGATCGCTCCGCGGCGCGTGCGGCCTCATCGAATTGCTTCTCAAGGGCGGCATTGGCCGGGCGCAGGCCTTGAACGACCTTGCGCGCCCAGGCGATGTATTCGATCTTGCGCCGCACCGACCAGTCCGGCGCCGGGCTCGACACCAGGGCGCGCAAATTGCTGGTCTTGTCGGCGAGCTTGAGAATCTTCGCGCGGGCGGTCTTCTTATGTGCACCGTCCACCTGGCGCTGCTTGCGTTCGCCCTTCTCCAGCGTCTTGTCGTCGGTCACCTCGGCAACGAGGTCGGCGACATCGTTCCCGAACGTTTCGGCGATCAACTGGGGCGGGACATCGCAATCCTCGATGGCATCGTGAAGCAGGGCCGCAATGACGAGATTTGGGTCCTTGCCCTCGGTCGCCTCCGCGACCAGCGTCGCGACCTCCAACAGGTGGTTGATATAGGGCTCCTTGGCCGCGCCCTTGCGCCGCTGATGGACGTGCCACCGGGCGGCTGCATCGGCCGCTTTCAATACCGTGATCCATTCTTGCATCGATTTGCCTTTTGTTTGGCCGTGAAAATGAGGTGCCGGGCCAAATCCCGCCGAACCGGCGCCGCCGGCGACTCGCCGCGTCTTCGGGCACAAAGATATCATGTCCGCGCTACGCCGCAGCCTGTCCCGCCACGGCCGGATGCCGGCCGGCGTCAACGCCCTAATCATGAGCGACGCGCCGGTTTCGAGGGAAATTTACGAAGCGCGGATGAGCGCGGCAATATCCGGGCTCATGCAAGCTTTTCACGTCCTTGACATGTGATCCACATGTATCCATACATGGCACATGACAGCGATGATCCAAATTCGCAACGTGCCGGATGCGCTGCATCGTCAGCTCAAATCGCGTGCGGCGCTGGCGGGCATGTCGCTCTCCGATTACCTGCTCCGCGAGATTCGCCAGGTGGCCCAGCGGCCGACGCTCGATGAGTTGCGGGCGCGTTTGGAGCGCCGCCCGGAAGTGACCCCTTCCGTAGCGCCGGCTCGGGCGGTCCGCGCCGAACGCGACCGCCAATGATCGTCGTCGACGCCTCGGCCCTGATCGAGGTGCTGCTGCGCACGCCGGCCGCAACAGCGGTGGACAAGTGGCTCTTCGACCCGCGGCGGACGCTGCACGCACCTCATTTGCTCGACATCGAAGTCGCGCAGGTGGTCCGCCGGTATGCGGCGAAGGGCGAGATCGATGGCGAACGGGGCCGCGCGGCACTCGCCGACCTCGCGGACTTTCCTTTGCATCGGTATCCGCACGAGTTTCTTTTGCCGCGCGTCTGGGATTTGCGGAGCAATCTCACGGCGTATGACGCCGTCTACGTCGCGCTTGCCGAAGCGCTCGACGCTCCGCTGCTGACGCGCGATCAACGTCTCGCCGCCGCGGCCGGCCACCATGCACGGATCGAACTGGTGTGAAGGCCGGCCGGAAGGCATCGGCCCGCGGCTCGAACGGCCTCATGTGGATACGCTCAAGAACGCGAAGGACCGCAGGGCGCAATAAGCGCAGCGCATTGCGCAGCTCCGGTGCTGTCGGCGTCCGCGCCAGAACTATCGTTGCCGCCATGCCGAATTATCGCCGCGCCTTTGCGCGCGGCGAGCGAGGGCGCGGCTGGGCCCTCTGGTCATTTCGGTTTCCACTCGCGCGTAAGCCTGCGGGCTTCCGAAATCTGAGCAGCCGTCATGTTCCCTTCGAGGCCGTCGCGAACCTTGGCGGCAGATTTGTCCCCGCCGCGGGCGGCGAGGCTCAACCACAAATAGGCTTGAACAAAATCCCTTGGTGCGCCCCGACCGAACAAATATGCGCTTCCGACGAGGGACTGCGCCGAAGCGTCTCCCCGCTCGGCCGCCTCGCGGTACCAGCGGTTGGATTCTGCTTCGTCCCGAGGGACGCCCCAACCATTGGCGTACATGACCGCGAGGCGGTATTGCGCTTGGCGGTTTCCCCGCTCGGCTAGCGGACGCAGCACCCGCAGCGCGGTCGCGTAATCCCCATTGATATCTTGCTTGCTGAGGGGCTCGTTGATGGGCGCCGCGCTACTTTTGTCATCAGTCGTTCTGCCCTCACTTGGCCCGCTCTCCAGATCCGGCGTCGGCTGCGGCGCCGTTATGTCGGCCTTGCCCTCGCTCGGCCTGCTCTCCGGATCCGGCGTCGGCTGCAGCGCCGTTATGTCGGCCTTGCCCTCGCTCGGCCTGCTCTCCCGATCCGGCGTCGGCTGCAACGCCGTTATATCGGCCTTGCCCTCACTCTGCCTGCTCTCCGGATCCGCCGTCGGCTGCGGCGCCGTTATGTCGGCCTTGCCCTCGCTCGGCCTGCTTTCCAGATCGGGCGTCGGCTGCGCCGCCATTATGTCGGCCTTGCCCTCACTTGGCCTGCTCTCCGGATCCGGCGTCGGCTGCGGCGCCGTTATGTCGACCTTGCCCTCGCTCGGCCTGCTTTCCAGATCGGGCGTCAGTTGCGGCGATGGGGCCTGAACTTCGCGCTCCGCTCCCGTCGTCGCCGGGATGCGTTGGGCCTCGATCGTTGGAGGCAGCGCTTGCGGCGGCGGTCCTGGTGTGACGGGTTGAATATCGACTGACGCTGTTACTGGAGCGGACGCATCATCGATTCCTGGAGGCGAACTTTCAAAAAAGAAAATATAAGCCAGCGCCGCCGCAATCGCACCGCCGATCAGGAACGTCTTCGTGCCAGAGAAGGCAATGCTCGACCGCCGCAACAATGGCGTGGGCATCTTCGTCTCGGCCGAATCGCGGTTTGGCGGGGCGTGGGGCGCGTCAACCGGGGGCAAGCCCGCAGCGAATGGCAACGGAGCAACCCGAGGCGGCTTCTCACCCGATTGGGGCGCATCGTTGGAAACGATCTTCGGCGCCTCCACTTTGGAATGTGCGTTCATCTCCATCATCAGGCGGCGCGACCGTTGCATTTGCAGTGCATCGAATTCCCGTTGGATTATCTCCAGTCGGGTCTCAAGCGCCCGCACCCGTTTCCGGCTTTGGACAATGATCCAGATCGGAGTTGCAACGAGCAAGAATGCGCCGACGGCAATCGCTTCGAATTCGACAGTCATTGAACTGCCCCCCAAGCCACCGACGAGCTACCGCTCACCGAAGTCCCAACAATTTCATCTTCGAGGGAGCGGCGCGCTTTTGAAGGCCCCCGATGGCCGCACCCTTGCGGCGCTGATGGACGTCCCACCGCGCGGCGGCATCGGCTGCTTTCAATACCGTGATCCACTCTTTCATCGATTTACCTTTTGCCTGGCCTTGAAAATGAGGCGCCGTGCCAAATCACGCCGCACCGGCGCCGCCGGCGACTCGCCGCATCTTCAGGCACAAAGATACCATATTGGTCTCGTCGGCAATGTCGTCAGCTGCGGACGAGCGCGGCCTGTTCGACTTCACTCCGTTGGATGACGCAGCAGCCCGACAAGCCCTCGCCGACCTGCGCCTGGCTGAGTAGACCGTAGGGCGCGTCAATAAGCGTAGCGCATTGCGCCGTTCCGGTGCGAAAGCCGCGTGACGCTGGCGCCTCCCGGGCCCCTTGTCGCGATGGGCCGTGGTCCGAAACCCTTCACATCAGCGGGCATTCGGCGCTTCGGCGACAAGAGAGCCTGTGCTACAAAGGCGCTTACCAAAATCATACCTGAAACCTGCCAGCGGCTTCGGTCCACTCCGCTATCTTCGAGCCGCACGCACCAGCCATGGCAGTGACCCGGGAGGGCGCCTATGATGGATCCGATCAGACGCAACATGCTAGCAACGGGCGCCGCGGCGACCGCGATGGCAGCAGCGCCGCGCGTGTTCGCTCAGCAGACTGGAGGAGGAGCTGCCATGTCCATCTACGAAAGAGGCCCCGTTCGCATTCGCTTCGAGGAGGCCGGTTCCGGCTTTCCGTTGCTGCTTATTCCAGGCGGAGGATTGAACTCCGCAATCTCCTTCTTGATCGGTAACGCGCCCTTCAACGCGATCGAGGAGTTCAAGGGAGAGTACCGTTGCGTCGTCGCGGATCTGCGCAACGCCAATACCGGTCAGTCCTCCGGTCCACTCGAGATCGAGCGGCCGTGGGATTCACATACCGACGACCAGCTCAATCTGATGGACCACCTCGGCATCAACAAATTCATGGTGATGGGCTTCTGCATCGGCGGCCCCTTCATCTGGAACCTGTTGAAGCGGGCACCCGATCGTGTGGTCGCCGCCGTGCTGGCGCAGCCGGTCGGATTCCGGCCGGAGATGCCGACCCTCCTGTATGACGGCAGCATGAGCGGCTGGGGTCCGGAGCTCGTAAAGCGCCGGCCCGACATCACAATGGACATGGTCGAGAAATATCTGACCAGAATGTACCGGACCAACCCCGATTTCGTTTTGACCGTGACGCGCGATTTCGTGCGCAATTGCAACACGCCCATACTGGTCTTGCCGGACGATGTCCCGGCGCATCCGTACGCCGTCGCCATGGAAACCGCGATGCTGGCGCCGAACGCCGAAGTGAGCATATTCCCATGGAAGGAGCCGAAGGAGCGGATTCCCTTGGCGGTGCGCCAAATACGTTCCTTTCTCCGCGCGCACCGGCCTGCTTCTGCTTAACGGCGGTGTCCGTGCGGCTGGGCGGCAGACGTCAGCTGATGAGGATTTCCGCATCAACCCGGTCAAGCACGGTTTGGTCACCCGCGTCCGCGATTGGCCACATTCAGCGTTCCACCGTTCGGGCGGAACTGTTTCCACCAAAGGAGGAGCGTCGATGGCAACACCGGATGGCTGTAGTCAGTTCTGGTCGCCTTGGACTCTCTTGGTGCGCGCGTGAACCTCGCGCAGCACCGCAAGCTCCTCAGCCGCTGGGGCCGGGGTGGTGACGACCTGCGCGGCGTATTTCACCTTCCAACCGGTATTGCCGTCAATCTGATCGCGGCTCGCGCCCGGATGGATCGACATCACGGTCATCTCCTTGGTCAGCGGGTCGGGCTCGAACACGCACAGATCCGTGATCAGCCGGGTCGGCCCCTTGGTCTTGACTCCAAGGCGAGCGCGATGGTCGCCGCCTTCGCCATGCCCGAGCGATGTGACGAAATCGAGCTTCTCCACGAAGCCGCGCTTGCTCTGAGCCATGATGATGAAGATTTCCCCGCACGAGATCGCGATCTCGGGCGCGCCGCCGCCGCCCGGCAGCCGCACCTTGGGCTTGTCGTAGGGGCCCACCACTGTGGTGTTGAGATTGGCGTATCTGTCGATCTGGGCGCCGCCCAGAAAGCCCACAGTGATCCTGCCGCCCTGAAGCCAGTAGCGGAACATTTCCGGCACCGGCACGGTGGTGAGAGCGGTGTCGCAGAGTTCACCGTCGCCGATGGAGAGCGGCAGGATGGCGGGCTTGGTCGCGATGGTGCCGGACTCGTAGATCAGCGTGATGCCCGGCGCGTGGGTGAGGCGCGCCAGATTGCACGCCGCCGACGGCATGCCGATGCCGACGAAACACACGTCGCTCGACTTGAGGGCGCGCGAAGCCGCGACCGTCATCATCTCGGTGGGGGTGAAACCGCCGGTCATGCGGCACCTGCGGCGGCGAGGCCGAGCCGCCTGCGCTGCTGTGCGAAGACTTCAGGCCCCTGGTCCAGCACGTTGGCCTTCATCCAGGCCAGGAAGCCGTCGCGCTCGCGGGAAATCTCGTCCCATTGCTTGTAGTAGGCGTTGTCGCGCTTGTAATAGCCGTGCGCGTAGGACGGATGCGCGCCGCCGGGCGCAACCACGACCGCGTCGATGGTCCACGATGGCAGGATCACGGCATTGGCATTACGCGCGCCGAAGTCCTCGACCATCTCCTCGACCGTGACGATCGAGCGCCTGGCGGCCAGCACCGCCTCTTTCTGTACCCCGACGATGCCCTCCAGCAGCACGTTGCCGGCACGGTCGGCGCGCAGCGCGTGAATGATCGCCACGTCGGGCCGGATCGCCGGCACGGTCGCGAGCTTTTCCCCCGTGTAGGGGCAGATGACGCTGCGGATGTTGGAATTCACCTTGGGCAGGTCGACCCCGATATAGCCGCGGAATACCGCGAACGGCAGGCCGGCGGCGCCGGCCTCATAGGCGTTCGCCATGGCGGCGTGGGAATGTTCCTCGTAGGCGAGCGGCTGCGGCCAGCCGTTCTCGATGGCGTCGCGCATGCGGTGCAACGAGCCGACGCCGGGATTGCCGCACCACGCGAACACCACCTTGTCGACGCAACCCATGCCGATGAGTTGGTCGTAGATCAGGTCCGGCGTCATGCGGATGAGCGTGAGATGACGTCGGCGCTGGCGGATCACCTCATGGCCGGCGGCGTGCGGGATGAGATGGGTGAACCCCTCCATTGCCACCGCGTCGCCGTCGCGAACGTTCGCCTCCACGGCAGCGGCAAGGGACATGAACTGGGACATGGAAATGCTTTCCGGACTGGACGGTGCGGTGTTTTAGGGGGCCGAGTGGCGTGGGTCAAATGGCAGCTGCTTGACCCCACTGAGCGCAGGTGCCAAAGGACCTCACCCGATCGGAATGCCATTTTGCCGATGTCCGACAGCAAGCAGGAAACTGCCAACAAGCTTCCTCCTTCGCTCCATTTCGAGCAGCGCGGCGCCGTCGGCATCCTTCGCCTCTCGCGTCCGCACAAGCGCAACGCGCTCGACGACGCCACCATCGGGGGAATCGAAAAATTTTTCGCCGCCGTGCCAGACGACATCAAGTCCGTCGTCATTCACGGCGAGGGCGAGCATTTCTGCGCCGGGCTCGATCTCTCCGAGCTGAGCGAGCGCGACATCGCGGCCGGGATCGCGCATTCGCGCGCGTGGCACCGCGCCTTCGAGCGCATCGAGTTCGGCCGGGTGCCGGCGTTGGCTGCGCTCCATGGCGCGGTGGTGGGCGGTGGCCTCGAACTCGCGGCCGCTTGCCATATCCGGGTCGCCGAGCGCTCGGCCTATTACGCCCTGCCGGAAGGCAGCCGCGGCATTTTCCTCGGCGGCGGCGGATCGGTGCGCCTGCCGCGGCTGATCGGCACCTCCCGGGTCATCGACATGATGCTGACCGGCCGCACCTACGGGGCCGACGAAGGCGCTTCGCTCGGACTTTCCCACTACGTCGTGGAGCCGGGCGCCGGGCTCACAACCGCGATCGAGCTCGCCGAACGCATTGCCGGCAACGCCCCGATGACCAATTTCGCCGCCATGCACGTCCTGCCGCGCAACGCCGAGCAGGACCGCGCCAGCGGCCTGCTTATGGAGGCGCTGATGTCGGCGATCGCCCAGGGCGATCCGGAAGCAAAGCGCAGACTGCGAGATTTTCTGGAAAAGCGCACGCCCAAGACGGTGCACCGGTAGCGGCGGGCCGGCCCCTGTGTTCGGCTTGTCCAAGACCGAGTTGATTGTCCCGGCGATTTCATAGAGCATGGCTGCGGCTGGAGCATTTCCTGTTTTCGGCCTCCGTGCCGGTGTCATTGCCCGGCTTGACCGGGCAATCCAGTATCCCCGGTCGGTGTTTACTAGGTCGCCCGGACAAGCCGGGCGATGACGGCGCAGTAGCTATCAAACCTAATCAGGAATGCTCTAGGTCGACGAAGAACCGGTCGAACACGCACCATCGGAGGAAAGCATCATGTGGAATAAACGAGCGATGACCTGCGCGCTCGGCGTCGCGATCATTGCGGCGTTTGCGCTGTCGGCGGAGAAAAGCTACCCGCAAAGCGGCTACGGCCCTAACGACGCCCCCAATCCTTACAAGTTCGATTACGGCTGGGCCAAGCTCCCCGACGGGCGCAAATGGGGGGCGGTCGTGAGTGTCGACATGGACCGCGACGGCAAGAGCGTCTGGGCGTTCGACCGCTGCGAGACCGCGACCGATTGTTCGAAATCGAAACTCGACCCGATCATGAAATTCGATTCGACCGGCAAGCTGGTGAAGAGCTTCGGCGGCGGAATGATCAACTATTCCCACGGCCTCTACGTCGACGCCGACAACAACATCTGGGTGTCGGACGGCCGCGCCATGAATAACGGCAAGGGCCACACCGTCATGAAGTTCAACCAGGACGGCAAGCTGCTGATGACCTTGGGCAAACCCGGCGTGGCAGGCACGACTCAGGATACCTTCAACTCGCCCTCCGACATTCTGGTCGCGCCTAACGGCGATATCTTCGTCGCGGATGGCCACGGCGGCGACTCGAACAACCGGATCGTGAAGTTCACCAAGGACGGCAAGTACATCAAGGAATGGGGCAAGAAAGGCACCGGGCCCGGCGAGTTCGACGTGCCGCACGGTCTGGCGATGGATTCAACCGGCCGGCTCTTCGTCGCCGACCGCTCTAACAATCGCATTCAGGTGTTCGACCAGGACGGAAAATATCTCCTGGAATGGAAACAGTTCGGCAGCCCGAGCGGGCTGTTCATCGACAAGAACGATATTCTCTACGTGGCTGACAATTCTCCCGATGAGCGCAATCCGCCGTACAAGTCGGGCATCCGGATCGGCAGCGTCAAGGACGGCAAGGTCACGGCCTTCATTCTGGAGTCCGTCGAGGTCAATGGCCTCGAAGCCGTCGCAGTCGACGACGCCGGCAATGTCTATGGCGGCTACACCAACACGTTGAATTTCCGCCGGTGGGTGAAGAAGGCGGCGACCGCAGCACGTTAAATTCGTAGAGGTTTGGCAAAGACCGCGTCGGCCCCGTAGGGTGCGACAGCGAAGCCTATCGCGCCGGTTTGTCATCTTGAGTGTATGCGGCGGAATACGCGTTGCTGTTCCGCCACAAGCATTATGACGGTCATTGCCCGGCTTGACCGGGCAACCCAGTACCCATGGTCGGTGTTTACTGGATCGCCCGGCCACTAAGCCGGGCGATGACAACATCGTGGGTGTCAACCTAATCGGACAACGGTCTAATTCGCCGTCAGAGCCTTGAGGCCTGAGTCGTAGACGCCGTCGATGGCCTGCTTAGAATCCGCGTCGCTGGCGCCTTTGGCGTCATATTTGCCGGCCCATGTCACCATGGCCCCCGCGCCATCGGCGGTGACGCTGATGGTCGAGGTGTAGTTGGCGACCGGCAATGGCCCGCTGACGATCGAATACGTATAGGAACGGCCGGACGCGTCCATCCTCACTAACGCTTCGACGATGGTTCCGCCGCCTTTGAGGGACAAGGTGCGCGTTTTGCCGTCCGCGGAAAGCTCGCACTTCTCGATTGCGGGGTGCCACTTACTTATTCCGCAAAAATCGCCGATCTTCGCCCACAGGGCATCGGCCGAAAGTTTCGAAGCGGCCTTGGCGCTGGAGTCGAGCGCTTGGGCAGTGAGCCCGGACAGCAGCAGCGCGGCGCCCGCCGTAACGGCAGTTGTGATCCTCATCGCGAGTCTCCCTGTTCCTGCATTTCTGATAGATCGAAGCATAGGGTCGGCAAAATGACCCGGATGCGTTCGCCTGACAAGGTTGAAAGATCTGCCATGGCCCGAGATTGCGCCTCGGTCTTTCGGACAGGTTCCGCCCCGGCGGTCGAGGCTTGCGCACCGCGGCTATAGCCGCGTAGGAAGCAGCGTCATTTCTTCTCCAAACCGGACTGATCCCCAATGCATCCCAACGGACATGCAGCGCTGGTGACCGGCGGCGGCTCAGGCCTCGGCCGCGCCACCGCCGAGCGGCTCGCCGCGCTCGGCGCCAAGGTGGCGATCCTCGATATCAATGGCGACGCCGCACGAAACGCTGCCGCCAAGATCGGCGGCCTCGGCATCGCCTGCGACGTGACCAGCCCCGAAGGGACGGCCGCGGCCATCGCGGAGGCACGCAACAAGCACGGGGCGGCCCGCATCCTGATCAACTGCGCCGGGATCGGCCCGGCGCGGCGCATTGTCGGTCGTGATGGACCGCAGCCGCTCGACGACTTCGCCAAGGTCATCGCCGTCAATCTGATCGGCACCTTCAACGCCATGCGGCTCGCGGCTGTCGATATGCAGACCCTCACCCCGCTTGATGACGACGAACGCGGCGTCATCATCTCGACCGCGTCGGTGGCCGCATATGACGGCCAGATCGGCCAGGCCGCCTATGCGGCCTCCAAGGGGGGCGTGGTGTCGCTGACGCTGCCGGCGGCGCGCGAGTTCGCTCAATTCGGGATCCGGGTGATGGCCATCGCGCCCGGGATCTTCAACACCCCGATGGTGGCAGGCATGCCGGAGCAGGTGCAGGACTCGCTCGCGGCCGCGATTCCGTTCCCAAAGATGCTAGGCCGGCCCGAACAATATGCCGACCTCGTCCACCACATGATCGAAAACCGTTATCTCAACGGCGAGGTGATCCGACTCGACGGCGCGATCCGCATGGCGCCGCGATAGGGCGGAGTGGAGCGCGTTCCGGTTACATTGAATCTGGTCTCCAGAGTCATGCCGGGGGCAAATGATTCGAGCTTTAGAATCAAAGGATCAGGCGCCGCATGCTCATAAATCGCCATCAGGTAACCATCGAGTGGGGCCACTGCGATCCCGCCGGCATCGTGTATTTCCCCAATTATTTCAGCTATTTCGATTCAGGCGCCAACGCCCTCTTCCTGCGCGCTTTGGGGCTCAACAAATTTCAGATTCTGAAGAAATACGACATTGTCGGCATTCCGCTGGTCGATGTCGGAGCGCGCTTCATCGTCCCTTCGGTGTTCGGCGATGTGGTGACGGTCGAATCGACAGTCGTGGAAATCAAACGGTCGAGCTTTCGGATGCAACATCGGCTGCTCAGGGGCGAAACGCTCGCGGTCGAGGGCCACGAGACGAGGGTTTGGGCGGGCCGCGACCCGGCAGATCCGGCCAAGCTCAAGGGCAGGCCAATACCTGAGGAAGTGATCGCGCGACTCAAAGGCTGAGATTCCCGCGCGCCGCCGGGGATTTACAACCCCGTCGGATTCAGGCTCAATCGCCCGCAAGGCCGCGCGGAAGCGGCGGTAACCGCAGACATTTCAGCAAGGGGGAATCGGATGCGCCCGTGGCAACATCTCGTTTGCACAGCGTTTCTTAAGCCGGCGGCTGGCGGAATGGCAGCGGTCGCAACCGTGACCGTCGTGGCGCTCCTCGCGGGCCTTGTGTCGCCGGCCGAGGCCCAGAGCCGGGACAAGGTTTTCGAACTCAAGCTGTCCCATTGGGTGCCGCCCAATCATCCGCTGCAGAAGGCATTGGAGGAGTGGGGAGCGGCGGTCGAAAAGGCGTCCGGCGGAACCCTCAAATACAAGGTGTTTCCGGCCCAGCAGCTCGGCAAGGCATTCGACCATTAC
>Ga0210402_10002480_pt1 | contig 17957 bp, 15 predicted proteins | sample IncBWC7MmetaG_FD_161055 | JGI IMG/M metagenome (GOLD analysis project Ga0210402, IMG submission 161055) | Forest soil microbial communities from Barre Woods Harvard Forest LTER site, Petersham, Massachusetts, United States - Inc-BW-C-7-M | ecosystem: Environmental > Terrestrial > Soil >... | reverse complement strand
TCGCATGGACCGTGACTTCCATCGAATCGCAGGTGTGGATCAGCGAAACAGCGCCTATAACGGTGAGGCCGATCCGGACCTGGAGATACTGGGGACTGCCTTCCTGGAAAAGCTGCGCCCATTGGTATCGCAACTCCGCCACAAGATTGATTTCCCTTCCGACCAGCCGATCTTTGAGATGGTAGTTATCGGCTACGGCCCCAATCGTTACGGCCCGGAAGCGTGGACAGTGGAATTCCGCATCACTCAAGAATTGCTCACAACGCGTGACAATTATTGGCAAACACGTTTGCTACGTCCGCGATTCACGCAGATTTATCCGCCAGAGAAAAAAGCGCCCAAGACGCTCGTGGAGGCTACTTTCCCCACCGACGCCCAAGGCCCAACGCTCCAAACCTTGCTTGAAGGAAATGATCCCCGGTTTTCCCCGCTTCGATCCGACCTCAAGATTGCCAAAGCTATCGACCTAATCACCAAGGGTCAGGCACCGAAGGCGGAGCCGCTCGATGCTCAAGAGTTTCTGCGGGCCGCGATCCCCTTGCTCTATCCGAAGCAACGATTCTTCATTGGAAAAATGGAGGAACAGCGAGGCTTTGATTGGATTTTGCCGCCAGAAGAGCCCGTGCAGAAGGCGGACAAGGATGACAAGAATCGGCCACCGGAAGCCCCTTCTCTCCGCAAGCGGCCCGACAACTAAAGTCTTGGGATTCGCCGCAACCTAGATTTGTAATGGAATCTTTGCCAAGAATTCAGTCCCCGGCAGAATGGGCTAGGCCGGCTTGAGTGCCAATGTCGCGTCGGAACTGCATGCCGTCGAACTTAATCGAACCCACAGCGGCGTAAGCAGAACTGACGGCTGCATCAAGAGTAGAGGCAGCGCACGTCACGCCAAGGACGCGGCCACCAGAGGTTACAACGACGTCTCCCACAAGATTTGTGCCCGCGTGCAAGACCTTCACACCGCTATTTTTGGCCGCACCGGTTAGTCCAGTAATTGGTTTCCCGATAGGATATTTTCTCGGATAGCCTTCGGACGCCATCACGATGCACACGCTCGCGCCTGGTTTCCAACGAAACTTGGATGGATCAAACCGCCGTACCGCTAAATCCTGAAGAATCTCGGCCAGGTCACAATCGAGGCGCGCCATTATGGCTTGTGTCTCCGGGTCGCCTAGGCGGCAATTGAATTCGAGCACTTTCGGCGCTGACGCGGTAACCATCAAACCGATATAGAGAAAGCCTTGGTAGCGAATGCCGTCCGCAGCCAATCCGTGCAGGGTCGGCTCGACGATTGTCTGCGTAATGGTTTCGCGAAGCGTGTCGGGCAATAGCTCATCCGTCGAAAACGCTCCCATGCCTCCTGTGTTTGGACCGCGGTTGCCATCGAAGACTCGTTTGTGATCGCGCGTGGGAACGAGCGAAGCGTAGCGCTCTCCATCAGTCACGACGATGAAGGAAAGCTCCTGACCCTCCAGCGTCTCCTCTAGCAGGATCTTTTTTCCGGCCGGACCCAGCTCATTCTTCCGCATTGCCGCGTCAATGAAGTCGCGTGCTTCCTCCTCATTCGCCGCCAGTAGCACCCCTTTGCCCGCGCATAATCCGTCGGCCTTCATTACCAGCGGATAATCGACTTCCTTCAATACCGCAACAGCTTCGCCTGGATCCTCAAATACGCCGTACATTCTTGCGGTGGGGATTTTGTGCCGCAGCAAAAACTCTTTCGAAAAGATCTTGCTGCCTTCAAGTTGCGCAGCAATCTGTGATGGGCCGACGACAGGCAGATTCCGCGCGCGAAACGCATCTGCAACGCCGTTTACAAGCGGCAACTCCGGCCCAACAACCGTCAGGTCTGGACGCATCTTTTCTGCGAACGCCACTAGTCCAGCGACGTCGCCGGAATCAATCGCGATGCACTCCGCCTCCATCGCAATTCCGCCGTTTCCTGGGGCGCACCAGATTTTTTCCACGCGTTCGCTTTCGCGCAGCTTCCAGACGAGTGCGTGCTCCCTTCCGCCGCTTCCAATGACCAGCACTTTCACTTGCGATCCTTTGCGTGACCAACCGAAATTGCCTTTTGACGATAATCGCCGCTCCGGAGAGTGTCAATGCCCGCCAGTAATTGTTCGAGCCGTGGCACAAATCAACCGAGCCAGTATATAACTGATTAATTAATGTTAATTATTTAGGTATGGAAGGGGAACCGAAGATTAGGCTTGGCTGAGTGCGCGGATCGGGATGGTTACACTCGAAGAATTGTCTGAAGAACCCAGCATGTGGCAACGGCCGTCAAAGATGCCGCCCGGATCGATAACAAGGCACGGCGAGTGAACTTCCCCAGTGACGACTCCCTTTGCCTGAATCTCCACGCGGCCTTTGGCGAAGATCACGCCATCGTATCTGCCGGCAATCACCACGCGATTCCCTTCAATCTGTCCCTCGACTTTGGCGTTCTCGCCGAGAATCAAAGTTTGCTCGGAGATGACATTTCCCTTTACGTTCCCATCAATGCGAAACGTTCCCGTCACTGTAAGCGTGCCTTCCAGCGTGACGCCTTGGTCAATAAATCCTGTCCACTCTTCACTGCTTCCACTGTTCGATGATCCCGGCCATTTCCAAGCCATTGATTCCCCCATAGCGTAACACTCCCACTTTAGCTATGTCCGAAAGCAAGTCAACGCTCGCGACAACGGGAAGTGTCGAATACGACGACTGAACGAAGGGTCAGTTTTTCTATGCAGTTTCGCTGCTACTTCATCAAACGGTCGTAAAGACCCATCAATTGAGCGTCGTCGTAATACTCGAGGATCAATTGGCCCGGACGAACCTTTGTTTTTTGATGCAGCACAACCTTAGTGCCCAAGTGACGCTGCAGCTCTTCCAATGCCTCTTTGACGTTGGCATCTACGTGAATCTCGGCGGCGGCACGCTGGCCCCGCGCGCGACGGGATGCCAGGCGTTCAATCTGTCTAACCGTCAAGCCGCCGCGCGACGCACGCTGCGCATAGCGCATGCGCAACTGCGGATCCATCACCGCCAACAACGCTCGGCCGTGGCCGGCGCTCAATTTACCCTCTTCAATCCATTCCTGAATCGTGGATTCAAGTTTGAGCAGTCGAATCGCGTTTGAAACAGTCGTGCGGTCTTTGCCGGTTCTTTCCGCGACTACATCCTGTGTAAGCTCGAACTCATCCATCAAACGTTCAAAGGCACGCGCAGCTTCAATTGGGTTCAAATCCTCGCGCTGGATGTTTTCGACAAGAGTCATTTCCAGGGCAAGCTCATCCGGCACTTGCCGCACGATTGCGGAAACTTTGCCTAGCCCTGCACGCTGAGCGGCCCGCCAGCGCCGTTCTCCAGCAATCAGCTGAAAGCGATTGCCAACAGGCCGCACCACCAAAGGTTGAATGATTCCGCTCGACTTGATCGAGCGAGCCAGCTCGTCCAGAGCTTCTTCACGGAACCGGGTACGGGGCTGGTACGGGCTTGGTTCAATCAGGTCAATGTCAATTTGTAGCGGCCCGCTTGTCACGGGCTCGCGCGCAGGAGCTGCTGCCGCTCCATGCGTAGTTGTTGCAACGTGCTGTTTTTCAACGTCGGTTTCCTGTGGTTCAGGCTCCCGAATGAGCGCTCCGAGCCCCCGCCCCAACGCGTTTCTCGGCATTGATAATGACCTCCTGGGCGAGTTGGGTGTATCCCTCAGCGCCCTTGCTGTGAATGTCGTAGAAAATAATGGGTTTGCCAAAACTGGGTGCTTCCGCAAGCCGCACATTGCGCGGAATCACACTCTGAAAGACCTGCGCTCCAAAGAAACTGCGCAAATCCGTGGCGACCTGGCGTGATAGTGTGGTTCGCTCGTCATACATCGTAAGCAGAATACCCTCAATCTCCAACGTTGGATTCAAGGTTCGCCGAATACGCATCAAGGTGTCCAGCAACTCTGACACGCCTTCTAATGCCAAATATTCGCATTGAATAGGCACCAAGACTGAATTTGCAGCAACCAAGGCGTTCAGCGTGAGCAAATCTAAGGCAGGGGGACAATCCAGCACGATAAAGCGGTACCGATCTTGGATTTCGCGGAGGAATCCTTGGAGCCTGTATTCGCGATTTTCTGAAGTAACCAACTCTACTGCGGCTCCGGCGAGGTTCTTGTCGGCGGGGACGACATCTAGCTTGTCCACTTGCGACTTCTGAACGATTTTTTCAAAAGGCTCATTCAAAATGAGGGCGTGATAGAGAGTCCTACGCGAAGGGTCCTTTGGAAAGCCGATCGCCGCAGTTGCGTTGGCCTGTGAATCACAGTCGATAAGAAGTGTGGGTTGGTCGGCGACACCAAGGCAGGCGGCGAGATTCACAGCTGAAGTGGTCTTTCCAACTCCGCCTTTTTGGTTTGCCACCGCAATGATACGAGCCAAGGATTCCCCCGAACCGCGAAAATTTAGCAAAGGTCGAAAGGGGAAGCAAGATGTTTCACGTGGAACGTTTTGCGACCTGTGGAAGAAAACTGGCCTTGGGATGTTCCACGTGGAACACTTCTCTGGCGCAATGACAGAAATGCTTAACACGAGCCGTCCAGGCGCGGAACGTTCCACGTGAAACATTGGGCTGTCGAAAAGTGTGGAAGCAGTGAAAAACTAAGACTTGCGCTGTCCAACCAAAATAAAACGCCGCAAGGAATGCGGAATCGGCTTCGGTTCTTCCCAGGTCCACGCGCCGAGTCGGCGGACAGACTCCGCGTCCTGAGCCCCGATCCAAAGGGCGACTTTTTGCGTTCCGATGACTGGAGAAGAGGCCCATTCGAGAAAGGGGGCGAAGTCGCCAACCGCCCGTGAGCACACTACGTCCAACGGCGCCACTTCCTCGGAAAGCTCCTCGTAGCGGCTTACAAGCACTCGAACGCCCGTAAGTCCCAATTCTCGAATGACTTCGGCAAGAAACGTGGCCTTCTTTGAGCTCGATTCGATCAGGAAAAGCTCCATTTCCGGTCGAATAATCTTCATCGGGACCCCCGGAAAGCCCCCTCCGGAGCCTACGTCGGCCAGCCGACACGTTCCGACAGGGATAACCACCGCTCCGAACATGGATTCGCAGAAGTGACGATATAGTATCTCAAGAGGGTCGCGAATTGCGGTCAAATTCATCTTCTCATTCCAGCGCAACAGCAATTCTATATATTGTTGAATTTGCTGCACTTGTTGTTCATTGGCCGTTACCTGAAATTCTGCAAAAGCTCGATGAATGGCGTCGCTGGAGGGAGCCATAATCTCCTCTATTTGTATACTAGTAAACTAGTCCCAAGAATCCTTGCATCTATTTATTCTCGTTTAACTCATTTATTTTCAATTAGATAGCGTCTTCCCGCAAATCCGGCCACAATGTCTATTGCCGCGTGCCAAAGCACCACAATCAAGAGGCTATGGTACAGGATTCTCACAAATCCGAAAACTGTACCGAGTAACAGGGTGCCGATTACTCCTCCGCGGCCTTGATAGGTGTGCGCCAGCCCAAAGAGAACCGACGAAATCAGTAGAACACTCCAAGTGGGCAAGGAGCCATGGGAAAGCGCACCCATTGCGAAGCCACGATAGAGAAACTCCTCGCATGCACCCGCCGTAATCGCCAATCCGCAAAAAACTGTAAGTTCCCAATTCGAACGCGGAAATATTCTCCACGCAATCGCTTTAACCCGTTCCACGGCAGGATTTTTCGAACGACCGACACGCCTCAAATTGAACCAATGAGCGATCCCGATGGCCGCTGCTCCCACCAAACCGAAAAACACCAGTTCCGGCAACGGCTTGCCTTGGAGTGCCAAATCCGAATAGGTCAATCCATGAGCAAAAGCGCGCCAAGCAACGACAATGACGATCAGCCACTGCGAGACCATCGAAGAAAAATAGAGTCGCATTCGTTCGCCGGAAGTTGTGGAGGGGACTGCAAGCAACCGCTGCAATCGCGCCCATCCGCGCCACGGAATGATTACGGCAAGCAGAAAAAAGATCAGCAGAAAGTCCCAAGGCATCGTGCGATAAGACCATGAGATAACGGAAGTGCGCAAGGCGCGTCCTTAGATGTCGCGAAAGAGATGTGCCGCACATCCATATAATAGGAAGCGCGAGGTTCTCCTTTGACTGAAACTCTGAAGCTGACCGCAATGGCAAAAGCCGCGGGTTGTGCGGCGAAACTTAATCCGGCAACGCTCGATTCCGTGCTTCGCAAACTTCCAAGACAAACGGATTCCAATGTATTGGTGGGATTCGACACGAATGACGACGCCGGCATCTATCGCGTGAACGACGAACTAGCGTTGGTGCAGACTGTAGATTTTTTTACGCCCATCGTGGATGAGCCAGAACTCTTCGGCGCAATCGCCGCTGCAAATGCGCTCAGCGACATCTATGCTATGGGAGGAAAGCCGATTTCCGCGCTTTCGCTGGTCGGTTTTCCGGAAAAGGCCGACCCTGAAATTCTGGAACGCATCATTCGCGGCGGCCTTTCGAAAATGCAGGAAGCGCGTTGCAGCATTATTGGCGGGCATTCGATTCGCACCGACGACATGCTTTTCGGATATGCAGTTACCGGCACCATCCATCCGGAAAAAATTTGGCGCAATGTCGGCGCGCGCACCGGTGATGTGCTGCTGTTCACAAAACCGCTTGGAACGGGCGTGATTTCCACCGCTCTGAAAAAAGACCTGGCATCGCAGGAATCGCTCGCAGCCGCAATCAAAGCCATGACCACTCTAAATGCCGCGGCGGCGGAAGCCCTACGCGGAGTCGAAGCGAATTCCACCACAAAAGATCCCATTCATGCGGTCACCGACGTGACTGGCTTTAGTTTTCTCGGTCACGCGCGGGAAATGGCGCTTGGAAATCCTACGGCTGGTATTGCCCCCGTGTCTTTTGAAATCGAGCATTCAGCCTTCACCTATCTGCCAGGAGCAATTGACGCCGCGCGCGCAGGGCATCTGTCCGGCGGCCTAAAAAACAACCGCGCCTTCATTGGCGATTGCGTAGAGTTCGCGCCGAGCGTTTCACCTGAACATCAATCTTTACTTTTCGATCCGCAAACTTCCGGCGGCCTCTTAATCTCAATCGACGCACGCGCCGCGCAAACGGCCAGTCAACTACTCCAAGAGCATGGCGCCTTGGCTTCTCCGGTCGGAATCGTCGTGCAGAAAAAATCTTCCCTGATCTATGTAACCTAGTGCACTGCCTTGCAGTCCGGCTAAACTGACCGCATGGATACGATCACTCACGGCATAGCAGGCGCGCTCATCGGCAAAGCACTTTTTCGTGGTGACGATCTGCTTTCGCGCCGATCCATGAATCGTGCGCGCATGGTCACTTGGGCGCTTATGCTTGGCGCAATCTTTCCGGATTCCGACGTGATTCGCGACATGCTCTCCAAAAACGATCTCCTGATGATTACCTGGCATCGGAGCATCACGCATTCGCTCATCTGCCTGCCTATTTTTGCGGTTCTGCTGGCCGCGATCACGCGCTGGTTTGCACGCTGGCGGAAGTGGGAATCACCGTCTCTTGCGGCGCTGACGGGAATCTATGCCGCTGGCATCCTCAGCCACATTCTTTTGGACCTCGTGACGACCTTCGGCACGATGATCTGGTCGCCGCTCGAATGGTCGCGCCCCGCGTGGGACTTACTCTTCATCGTGGATTTTTCCTTCGCCGGCATCCTGCTCATTCCTCAGCTTCTCGAATGGGTGAACCGCGACCCGTTCCACGCAAAGCGCCGCGCGCTAGGGATGTGGGTTATTTTCGTTCCTTCACCATTTTTCATCGCCGCACTTGCGCGAACTGTCGGCGCGCCGATTTCTGACGGTGCTGTATTCAGCGCTTGCCTTCTCTTTTCGTTGATTTTTCTACTTCCGGCTTTTCGCGGGTGGGGAGCTCGCATCAAACCAGTCAGCTGGAACCAAGCTGGCTTTGCAACTGCCTGCGCCTATCTCGGTTTAACCTTTTACGCGCACCATGCCGCGCTCGACAGGGTTAAAGAATTCGTTGCGCTCGAACACATCCAAGCCGAATCCATCGGCGCTTTGCCTTTTCCGCCTTCGCTTTTTAATTGGGATGGTCTCGTGCGGACTTCTCGCGGAGTTTACGAAATGCAGATGGATTTGACGAAGAAGGCCTCTTTCAACGAAGCCGCAGGCACCGCTGCCATTGACCCGTCAGTTCCCCCCATCGAGTACAAGTATGTTCCCGATGCGCCATTGAATATCTGGATTCTGCGTGCGGGACGTTTACCCGAGGTGCAAAAGGTTTTGTGGTTTGCGCGATTTCCCGTCACGCAATTTCACATGGAAAACGGCGACGCCGTCGTGGAGATTTCCGACTTACGTTTTCCGAAGATGCGCCCGGATCGCCCGGGTGGCTTCACGTATCGAGTTCGTTTCGACGCCGCGGGCAACGTCGTTTCGCAAGGCTGGCTGGGCCGTTAGCTGGCGGCAACGCAGCAAATCGCTTAAGCTTTCTTAACCTTCAGCGCTTTCCCATTCGCATTCAGTGGATGCGTCCGGTTCAAATAATACTGCTGCCCAATGCCGACCAGGCTGCTTGTCAAAATGTACACAGCCAGCCCCGATGAAATTGGGAAAATAATGAACATGGCCGCAAACGAAATGGGCATGAACTTCATCATCGCCTGTTGCTGCGGATCGGTCGTAGTCATTGGCGTCATTTTCGTCGCCAAATACATCGAACCCGCCATCACCACCGGCAAAATGTAAAAAGGATCCTTTGCAGAAAGATCCGTAATCCAGCCGAACCACGGCGCGTGCCGCAATTCAATGGCGTAACGCAGCGCCGTGTTCAAGCCAATCCAGATCGGCATCTGCACCAGCATTTGGAAGCAGCCGCCCACGGGATTGATTCCTTCGCGCGAATAAACCGCCATCACTTCCTTGTTCATTTCCGCTTTGCGCGGATCGCGCATGGAATATTTCTTGTAGCGATCCTGAATCGCCTTGATTTCCGGCGCTACGCGCTGCATCTTCTGCGTCGTCCTGTAGCTGGAAATGCGCAATGGGAAGAGCAGCATATTAATGATGAGCGTCATCACAACGATCGCCCATCCCCAGTTCGGAATGTATTTCTGCAGCCACTTCATGCCGTGAAACAACGGGTCCGCAATGAATTCCAGCCAGCCGAAGTTCACCAGCGCATGCAGCGGCGGATTCATCTTCTTCAGGTCGTCGTAATCTTTTGGTCCCACAAAAACCCGCAGCTCGGTCGGGGAAGTGGTCGCAGTGGCAATTTGCGGAACCGGCTCGGCCGCGTCTTTGCCGTCAATCTGCGTCGGATGCCAGACCTTCCAATAGCGCGTCTCAAGTGTTCCCGGCGCAGCTCCGTTCAATGGCATGAATACCGCGGTAAAGTAGCGGTCTTCGATGCCGGTCCAATCTTTTCCGCCCCACCAGACGCCCCGGTTTACTTTGTCCCAGTCGTCCACCTTCTTGTATGGCAGCGCGTTGGTTTTTCCCCCTTCGGTATAAACAATGTTGACGGTTTCGATCGGGCGGGGGTTCGTAACGGTCAAATCGCCAAATCCGCCAAGCCAAGCAAGCCCAGCCGTTATCGGTTTCCCGTCGTATTTCGCTGTGACTTCCACCTTCGCGACGTAGGTCCGGTCAAAATGGAATCGCTTGGTAATTTCCAGATGGCCGTCGCTCCAGCTAAAAGTCAGTTCAGCCGGAGCCGTCAAATTGTCAAACGCCGACGAAACAAACAACGCGGAATTTGCGGTGCTTTCCAACTGCGGATCATCCAGCGCCACGGCGAACGGCCAGCCGCCAATTTCTTGCGCGGTTTTCGCGTGCACCAGGTCGAGCACTTGGGGCGGCTTTGAATCGTCCGTATATTTCTTCAGCTTCCAGCTTTTCACCACGCCGCCGCGATTTGAAAGTTCCAAGCGGTAGAGATCGTTCTCCACCACGATTGTGCGTTCCTTGGAGTCACCCTTGACCACGGTAGGCGGTGCGGCAGAAACAGTTGCAGGCGAGGACGGCGCAGGTGCGGCGCCACTGCTGGCACCGTTGCCACTCGTCTGAGTTCCAGTCGTTGCCGGGGCAGATACCGCCGGCTTATTCGCCTGAGGACTTTGCACAGGCGGCTTGGGTGCAAAAAACTTCGCCCACAGCAAAATCACAACGATGGAGAGCGCCGAAGCAACGAAGATGCGCAGCTCCGGCCGTAAATTCTTTCCCTGAGGGGCGTCGCTCACGAATGTACCTCTGTCTTTTCTGCAGCAGCGTGATTCGGATTCATCTCTTCCCAACTCTCCGGAACGGGGTCGTGTCCAAAATGTTTCGAAAGCGGATGGCAGCGCAACAATCTCTTCGTACCGAGCCACACGCCGCGCAGCACGCCAAATCGCTCAATTGCCTGGTAAGCGTAAATAGAACAGGTGGGCTCAAACCGACAACTTCCCGCAAACAGCACGGAAAGATACGCCTTGTAGCAGCGCAACGCGAAAAGCGCGGTCCGCACGGCTACAGTTTGAGGAGCCGCAGAAAATCCGCCGTCAGCGCCTCGAACGGCGCCTTCGCTACTGAGCTCTTCGGATGGATGACGATGTCCCATCCCGCAGGTATCTCCCCCCGGTGCAGCCGCGCGATCTCTCGCATGCGCCTCCGGATTCGATTACGCACAACCGCGCCCCCAAGAGCCTTCTTGATGCTGAAGCCAAACCGGCTCTGCGGCAGGTTGTTCGCCTTTACAAAAGCAGTGAAGTGGGAACTCGAGCGGCGCTTCCCGGCGCGGTACACGGCGTCAAACTGCGCCTTCTGCACCAGCCGCGCCTCGCGCGGATACTGCTGCCCGGATTTATTCGGGCGTAAGGCGATGGCGTCCCTTCTTGCGGCGTGCCGCAAGCACCTTGCGGCCGCCTACGGACTTCATGCGCGAGCGAAATCCGTGCGTCTTGGCGCGACGGCGCTTGCGCGGTTGATATGTGCGCTTTGGCAAAGCAATCCCCCTATTGAATTACGCGTCGCGCCGGGCAAATCTTTCACGAAGCCCATACGACATCGCACTGGCCGCTCTTGCGGCAGTTTTCGAAACTACAAGTGTACTTTGCCCGCTCTCACACGGTCAAGAAACGACAGGGGTAGGCTCCCCAGCACATATTTAAAATTTCAGTGTTCTTGGCGATTGGTGCTTTGCCTCACAATGGCTTACTTCACTGTGGAAGGCTTCCACTTAGGACAAGGGGTGCGACTATGAATTCAACTTCGGTTCCCTCAACTATCGGGAACACGTTGAAGATGTGGACTTTCTTCCTCCAGGACTACTCACTCCTCTCCATACAGTCGGTGCGGAACGTTTTTGCCTCCACACGTTACTTCTCCGATTTGGTCAAGCAGATGGACCAGATTGGCGTGGGTTCGGTATTGATCGTCGTCGTTGCGCTCTTTTGCGTCGGGGGCGTAGTTGTTTTGAATGCCGCATCACAATTTGCCCGTTTCGGAGAAACGGTTTTGACTGGTAACGCCGTTTCGCTTGCGCTAATGCGCGAGCTCGGTCCAGTGTTCACAGCGCTTCTGGTGGCAGGCCGTAACGCAACCGCGATGGCTTCCGAGTTAGGTTCAATGGTCGTGACCGAACAAGTGGACGCCATTCGGGTGTTCGGGATTGACCCCATTCGCAAGTTGATGACCCCGCGTGTGTTCGCGACGGTGTTAATGCTGCCGTTGCTCGTGGCAATCGGGGTTGTTGCTGGGCTTCTTGGCGGTTTCTTGATTGCTAACTTCGTGCTGCACCTTGGCGCCGAGGAATTCATGAGTCACGCCATTAAAGCTCTGGTTTTCGGCGACCTCTGTATGGCATTCACGAAGGCCGTGGTTTTTGGTTTTATTATCTCGACCGTTGGATGCTATCAGGGGTTTCGCGTGGAAGGCGGGACCGCAGGCGTGGCCCGCGCAACGATCACCGCATTTGTGGTGGGCTCCCTGGGTGTACTCGTAGTGGATTTATTCATAACCCGGCTTCTGCTTTTCGCGTTCAATTTGTAAATGCAGAGCTTGCCCCTGCGCCTTAATGTGGCTGCCCAGCTTCCGCATTCGGCGCCGGCATTGCAAACTTCGCATCGTCAACTGGCGTGTTGAACTTCACGTCTTCGATCTTGATCTCCAGGCTGACATTCGGCGCATGGATCCGAATCCGGTACGGGATTTGCACATCACCGACGGGGCGGTAATCATCGAAGAGCAAATTTGACTTCACTACAGTTCCGTTCTCATCGGGCCCTTCGGTGTCCTCCGCGATGCGCAATCCAGTTTGCGCGTCCAGATACATCGTGAGCGTCCTTCCACCGGGCTCGTGAGCCGTCGCCGTATAAGCGTCGCGATCCCCCAGCTTGGTGCGACCCGTGACTTTCAAGTCTGGATAGACCTCTTTTAACCGCACGTCCGTGTCAAAAATCGCCTCCACTTTTATTTGCTCCAGTTGAGCCCCGGTGATGGCTTTCAACCCCTGTTGTGGATCGGACGCCCAACCAGCCTGGCCGTCAAAAGCCTCTTTCCGAACGAATTGCCCATCCATCACCGAAGTAGTGCGCAGCACCTTGTTTGGCCGCTTGGCGACGATTTCCATCTTTCCCGAGACGTTGTACGTGGGAATGTCCACCGTTCCCGTCAGGACCATGGTTTGAAGCTTTGCCCACGCTTCTTTGCCGCCACTCCCTTTGGCGCACTTCTCAGAGAGTTCGTCCGCGGTGGGCAGTTTGGCCTCGGCAGCAGGAACGTCTTTTGGCGGAGCCGTTTGGCCATGGGCCGGGGAAACACTAATCAGAAAAAGGGAAACGATCCCGAAATGGGTAAGTCTGCGATTCATGGCAATCCTCCGGACTCTGAGACGATTCGGGCTGCTGGCTTCTTTATATACGCAGCTGGACCGCCTCAAGTATCACCAAGGTTTGGCCTGGCTTTAACCAGTTCTAGGAGGACTTATTCAGCGTCTTGTATTCATCAAACGCCGCGAGATAGCGGTCCACGTCCTTGCGCAGAATAAAGTAGGGCGTGGACTGGCGGATCTTGTGGGGTGCGGCGCCACGGATGCGGATTTTCTTTTCTTTCCACATCCAGTTTTCCAGATCGGGCATTTTTGCCGGAGCGACGGTTACGGTTGTAATCCCGCAGCGCAGTGCTGCATCTGGCGACGTCCACGACTGAGCGCCGCGCTTTAACATTTCGTTGAGAACGTAATCCGCCATCATGCGATGCCGCTTCTCAATGCGGTCCATTCCAATCTGATTGGCAAACGCAATCGCCGCACGCAAGCCAGCTATCGCCGGCACGTTCGAGCTTCCGATTCGTTGAAAACGTTCTGCGCGAATCTTCACGTCGTCCCACCCTTCGGTTGCAATCGTGCTCCAGATGCGATCAATCACTTCGTCGCGCACGTACAAAAAGCCGCTTCCTTTCGGCGCTTGCAGCCATTTGTGCGGACTGGAGGTGTACATGTCGCAGCCGAGGTCGTGAATGTTCAGCTTCATCATGCCTGGAACGTGCGCGCCGTCCACTGCGCTCAAAATTCCTCTCGAACGCGCCAGTGCGCACAACTCTTTCGCCGGCAAAACCACTCCCGTCACCGTAGTAATGTGGCTGAAGAAAATCACGCGCGTCTTCGGCGTAATCGCGTCGTTGAAAAGATTCAACACTGCCGCCGCTTTGGGCACTGGCTTCGGAAGCGTCACTTTCTTCACCACAATTCCGTAGCGCTTCGCCCGCAAATCCCAGGGATGCTCGCCGCCGGGATGCTCCTGATCCGTCATCAGCACTTCATCGCCGGCTTTCAGGTCGACGCCATTCGCAACGTAACTGTTCGCCTCTGTCGCATTGCGCAGCAACGCAATTTCATCCCGCTTGCAGCCGACAAACTCCGCCAGCGGATCGCGATACTCGTTCCACGCCGCATAGCCCCAGATCGGATAATCCTCAGGCTCCCTCTGCGCCAGCCGCTCTGATTCTTCATAGGAATCGAAAATCGCTTTCAGCACCGGCCGCGGTGAAGAGCCAACGGTTCCGTTGTTCAGATACACTTCGTCCGCGGGAATCAGAAACTGTTTTCGCAGCTCCGTCCAATACGCTTCTTCATCTTTTTCGTACAGCGAAGACGCAGGCAACTGCGGCGGAACCTGTGCTAGCAGTTCATCGAGGCGCGGGGCGATTCCGATCGCGCCTGCCACTCCACCAATTGAAGACAGAAATCCACGGCGATTGACCATTGCATGCCTCCCACTCGCGTTCCGTGCGGATTCTACGCGCTCCTGCCTCGCCCAACAACCGTTCTCCACAGCATTCCTGCTTGCAGCTCCGCGCCTGCCGCACTATCTTACGTGTGCTTCAGATTTCTGCTCGGAGAACCGATGCTCTTTCGTTCCGTTTTTCTCTGTCTTGCCGCAACTGTGCTTCTTGTCCCCCAAATCCACGCCCAACAAACTAAAACCACCACCCATAAAAGCGCGCCGCGTGCGAAAGAGCTGCAGGAGACGAAACCGCCCACGCCGGTAGAGACGGCCATTTCGACCCTCACTGCCGCGCGGACTTTCGAACAAGTCGCCATTTCACCGGATGCCAAAAACGTAGCTTGGGTAGAAGCCATCCCGGGAAGAAACGGAGTTGAGACCGGCAATTCCGCAATCTATGTTTCGTCCGCAGACGGAAAAACTCCCCCGCGCCACATTTCGGCCGGCGCCGGCGTATCCCGTGCGGAGAGCGGCATCGCCTGGTCTCCCGACAGCAAACAGCTTGCGTTTCTCTCCGACGCCGCAAAGCCAGGCCAGTCTCAGCTTTATGTCACGTCGCTCGGCCCAACCGCTAAGAAACTAACCAACATAAAAGGGTTCCTCGACGCGACACGCTGGTCACCGGATGGAAAAACCATCGCCGTGCTTTTCATTGAAAATGCACCGCGCGCCTCGGGACCCCTGGTTGCAGAAACAGCGGAAACCGGAGAAATCAAAGACAGCTTTTATGAGCAGCGCCTCGCACTGGTTGACGTCGCTACCGGAGCGCTTCGGCAGATCACTCCTACCGACATGTACATCTACGAATACGATTGGGCTCCCGACAGCCGGCGTCTTGTGGCAACGGCCGCGCGCGGCAATGGTGACAACAATTGGTACATCGCGCAGCTTTACACGATTGACGCGGGCACAGGTGGAATGAATCCAATCTACAAACCGGCGTTGCAAATCGCGCGGCCGGTTTGGTCCTTCGACGGGAAGAGCATCGCCTTCATCGAAGGCTTGATGAGTGACGAACCCTCCGTCGGCGGGGACATTTTTGTCATGCCCGAGTCAGGCGGCACGCCCAAAAATCTCACTACGGGTAGGAAATTCTCCGCATCCTGGCTGGCATGGACCAGCCAACAAAAAATCGTCTTCGCCGAATTTCTCGGCGGTGATTCCGGTGTGGGTTCCGTCGATCCTGCGACTGGAGAAGTTCAGGAGATTTATCAAGGCAGCGAATCCATCTCCGCAGGCTTTTGGAATCCGAATCTTTCCCTCGCTGCCGACGGTGAAACTGCGGCCGTCGAAATCAGCGCGTTTGACGCACCACCCGAAATCTGGACCGGCAAAATCGGCCGCTGGAGGCAGCTCACCTCTCGCAACAAAGACATGAAACCCACCTGGGGCCAGGTGAAGAGTATCCACTGGAAGAGCGACGAATATGATGTGCAGGGATGGCTCGTCTATCCCGCAAATTTTAATCCGTCCAAAAAGTATCCGCTCATTGTGGACGTTCATGGCGGGCCGGGCGCAGCGGTCCAGTCCGCTTGGCCGGGCATCAGCAATTTCGCCATGGCGCTGCCCTCGGCTGGATATTTCGTGTTTTTGCCCAATCCGCGCGGCAGCTTTGGCTCAGGCGAAGCGTTCACGCGCGCAAACGTTCGAGACTTCGGCTACGGCGATTTTCGCGACATCCTTGCCGGAGTTGACGAAGCGATCAAAGCCGCTCCCATCGACCCAAACCGCCTCGGCCTCACCGGTTGGAGCTACGGTGGCTACATGACCATGTGGGGTGTCACGCAGACGGACCGCTTCAGAGCCGCCGTCGCCGGGGCAGGCATCGCCAATTTGCTCAGCTACTACGGCGAGAACAAAATCGATCAATGGATGATTCCGTTCTTTGGTAAATCCGCGTACGACGATCCGGAGGTTTACGCCAAGAGTTCGCCCATCACCTTCATCAAGAAGGTCAAAACCCCAACGCTCGTCCTGGTCGGTGACAGTGATGGCGAATGCCCTACACCACAGTCCTACGAATTTTGGCACGCACTCAAAACGCTCGGCGTCGAAACAAGGCTCGTCGTCTATGAACACGAGGGCCACCACTTCGCCAAACCCGAGCACAACCGCGACCGTGTTCTGCGCACCGTCGCCTGGTTTGACTCGCATTTGCGCTAAATACTTGCCCCAAAACTGGGCTGTAACCGAATAGCCGCTCCGCACGTCTATCCCCCTAATCAATCGGGTGTTGGCCGACTATTTCACACCACTGCTTCGCCGAGGGCACGGTCACACTCTTGCACCTGCTTTTCCCTCGGCGAAGCCTCTAATAACCGGTAATTTCATTCTGTCGTTTGACCACACCCAACTGCGCCCCTAGAATTAGGGGGAAGACTAACGAGCTGATTTCCAATGTTTGAAAACCTTACAGAGAAACTTCAGCGCACGTTCAAGAACCTGCGCGGCCAAGGTAAGCTCACGGAAGAGCACCTGGACGCGGCTCTCGCCGAAATTCGCGAGGCGATGCTCGAAGGCGACGTTGCCGTCAGCGTTGTGGAAGAGCTGCTCGCCAACATCCGCGGCAAAGCGCTCGGCAGCGAAGTCATGCTCCAGCTTTCACCGGATCAGCAAGTCATCAAGATTGTCCGCGACGAGCTCGCCACGCTCCTCGGCAAACATGCCAAGCCTCTATTCGCCTCGCGTCCGCCTTCCGTTTGGATGATCGTCGGCCTGCAGGGCTCCGGCAAGACCACCACCACCGGCAAACTTTCCAAATGGCTCACCCAACACGGCCATCGTCCCATCGTGGTCTCCACGGACGTCTATCGCCCCGCCGCCCGCGAACAGCTTGCGCAGGTTGCCAAAGCCGTCGGCTCCGCCGTCTGGCCCGGTGCTGGCACGGATAAGCCGCTCGAAATCGTTCGCGGCGCCATCAAGGAAGCAAAGCTCTCCGCCAGCGACGTCATCCTTGTGGATACTGCCGGCCGCCTGCACATTGACGACGAACTGATGAACGAGCTCTCCACGCTCAAGAAGGAATTGCAGCCAAGCGAAATCCTCTTCATCGCGGACGCCATGATCGGTCAGGACGCCGTGCGCTCCGCTGGAGAATTTCACAAACGCCTCGGTCTCACCGGCGTGATTCTCACCAAACTTGACGGCGATGCTCGCGGCGGCGCAGCGCTCTCCATCAGCAAAGTCAGCGGCGCGCCCGTCAAGTTCGTCGGCCTCGGCGAAAAATACGACGCACTGGAAGGCTTTTATCCGGAGCGCATCGTCTCGCGCGTTCTCGGCATGGGAGACATTCTTTCCCTCATCGAGCGCGCCGAACTGGCCGTGGACAAAAAAGCGGCGATCGAGCTCGAACGCAAACTACGCAAAAACGAATTTACGCTCGAAGATTTTCGCGATCAGTTGAAACAGATTCGCAAAATGGGCCCGCTCGACCAAATCATGGATATGCTTCCGAAAATGGGCCCGCTGCAAAATATTCCCAAAGACGCCAAGGTGGACGAAGGAAAACTAAAACAGGTCGAAGCGATTATCAACTCCATGACGAACCAGGAGCGCAACGATCACAACGTCATTGATGGCAAACGCCGCAAGCGCATCGCGAAGGGAAGCGGCACCTCAGTTCAGGACGTCAATCAGGTCCTGAAGCAGTACATGCAAATGCGCACCATGATGAAGCAATATGGCACCATGGC
>Ga0210402_10002479_pt1 | contig 17961 bp, 13 predicted proteins | sample IncBWC7MmetaG_FD_161055 | JGI IMG/M metagenome (GOLD analysis project Ga0210402, IMG submission 161055) | Forest soil microbial communities from Barre Woods Harvard Forest LTER site, Petersham, Massachusetts, United States - Inc-BW-C-7-M | ecosystem: Environmental > Terrestrial > Soil >... | reverse complement strand
AAGTTGGGGAAGCGGTTGGCGCGGGTGGAGGCACTGATGCATGCCGGGGATGCGCTGCCTCGCGTTACTCCTGCGACGCGCATGCCGGATGTGATTTATGAAATGTCGCGGAAGAAGCTGGGAGTGACGGCTGTGGTGGAGGGTGAGCGGTTGGTGGGGATCATCAGCGACGGGGATCTGCGGCGACTGCTGGAGAAGCGGGGGAAGGATGTGATGGATCTGACGGCGGGGGAGGCGATGACGCGGGATCCGAAGACGATCGAGGCCGGAGAGTTTGCGGCTACGGCTTTGGCGGTGATGGAAGAGAAGAAAATTACGTCGCTGATGGTCGTGGATGGAGGGGGAAAGGTGGAAGGGATTGTGCATCTGCATGATCTGTGGGGGACGGAAATGGTGTGAGCGGGGGATTAGGACGGGTGGGAGGGCAAGACGCCCTCCACCACAGCCGGCGGGGACGCCGGCGCTACCGATGTGGCCGGCGTTCGGCTGGCGGATTTCGGTGCGAGCTACAATAGGCGGCATGTATCATTACGATCCCAATACGGCGCTGGAAGAACTCACTGAGGATGCGACTTTGCCGAATCCTGTGCATGTGCGGGATATGATTCTGCGCAGGAAACTCACAGCGGACAAGTCGCTCGAGCTGAATCGCCTGTTTGTGGAGTATCAGAAGTTTTTTGGAGAGGCGCAGAAACTAGGGAAAGAGATTTTGAAGCAGCTGACTGCTTAGTGCTGAGTGCCGAGTACCGAACTGAGCCCCGGTGTTCTGCGGTGTCATCTCCCTGCCAGGAAGTCGATCAGTTCCTCGCGCGTGAATCCCGCTTCTCTCAGCAAGGACATCAGCGTGCCCTTCGGCACATCACGATTGTGCTTGGGAACCACGGCGCGGCGGCGCGTAGATGGATGGTAGTAGATGTAGTGGCTGCCAGACGTGTGGTCGAGGATGAATCCGTTTTGCTCAAGGAAGCGAATGATCTGGCGAGGTTTGATAGCCGGAAGCCTTGGCATCACCTGCTGTTATACCAATTGCGAATCCTATAAAACCAGCAGTAACAGTAGGTGGTGCGGAAGTGTGGAAAACTCGTTCAAGAGTCTTTGTACGTGTGTCTTGCGCACAACTCCTGATGTGAGAATCAGGTCTAGTCAGCGTGCGTACTCAAGGTCTAACGAGGCGAGCAGCGTCTCATCGTCGGTGGGGACCGGTTCGTTGTGCTTGCGAAGGCTTGCGATATAGCCAGAAATCGCGTCTTTCGCCATTTCTTGAGCTTCCTTCAGCGTTCGCCCATAGGTGACGCAACCTGGGAGTGCGGGGACGAGCGCTGTATAGCCACCCTCGGGTTCGGGGCGGAGCATGATGTTGTAACGATAGCGTGCTTTGGCCATTTCGGTTCTGCTTATTGCTAACTTAAGTCGTATCCAAAATACCCAAATTGATTACGTCTAGGATTCGGCATAAACAGCAAACGGTTAACCATGAGTGTACCGCAATACGTACATATTCGAGGGACTTCTAGCCGGAATGGCTAAGCCGTCTGCTTAACTTGCGTTGAATAGCGAACCGATTAACCTGCCATGTCGTAAAATAACCAATTCCCCTTTGAATCGGGCTTGTGCCTGTATCTCGGTACTCGCTACTCGGGACTCAAAACTATGCATCGTTGGTCAGAACTGTTTATTCCTACATTGCGCGAGGCGCCTGCTGACGCGGAAGTGGCTTCGCATAAATTTCTGGTGCGGGCGGGGTACATCCGGCAGCTTGCGGCGGGGATTTATTCCTACCTCTTTCTTGGGAACCGATCGTTCAACAAGATCATGGGCATTGTGCGCGAGGAGATGGACAAGATCGGGCAGGAGTATTACTTGCCGGCGCTGCATCCGCGAGAGGTTTGGGAGGCGTCGGGGCGGTGGGCGCAGATGGGCGAGAACCTGTTCCGGTTGAAGGACCGTAAGGGCGCGGAGATGGCACTGGGGATGACCGAGGAAGAGGTCATGACCTCGATTGCGCTGAAGGAGTTGCGCAGTTACAAGCAGCTGCCGCAGATCTGGTATCAGATTGCGCCGAAGTTTCGCGATGAGCCGCGTCCGAGGTCGGGGCTGTTGCGGGTGCGGCAGTTCATGATGAAGGACTCGTATTCGTTTGACATCGATGCGGCGGGGCTCGATGTTTCTTACAAGAAGCATTACGAGGCGTACTGCCGGATTTTCGACCGCTGCGGGTTGAAGTACATGGTGGTCGAGGCGGACTCGGGAGCGATGGGCGGGAAGGAATCGCACGAGTTCATGGTGCGGACTCCGGCGGGAGAAGATCAGATTGTGAGCTGCGATGGGTGCGAGTACGCGGCGAACATGGAGAAGGCGACGTCGAAGCTTGAACCGTGGGGCGATCTTGCACCGGAGGGAGACGGCAAGCCGCTGGCCGTGCATACGCCGGGGCAGAAGACGATTGAGGATGTGGCGAAGTTTCTGGGAGTGTCGCCGAAGAACAAGATCAAGACGCTGGCGTATATGGCTGAGGAGAAAGACCGGGCGGGCACGAGGAGCAAGTTGCGTCCGATTGTGGTGTTGATGCGCGGGGATCATCAGCTGAATGAGGCCAAACTCAACGCGACGGTCGGGACGTTGCCGAGGCCGATGGAGGAGGGCGAGATCAAGAGTCTGTTCAAATCTCCAGCGGGGTATCTGGGGCCGATCGGGATTGAGTGGGCTCGGGATTCGAAGGAAGATTCGGATAAGCCGGTCCTGCTTGTAGACAAGGCGCTGGAGGGGCGGTCGAATCTAGTTGCGGGCGCGAATAAAGAGGACTACCACCTGAAGAATCTGACGCCCGGGAAGGATTTTCATCCGACGACGTACGCGGATTTGCGGTCGGTGACGCGAGGGGAGGGCTGTCCCAATTGCGGGAAACCTTTGCGGATCGATACCGCCGTGGAGGTCGGGCACATCTTCAAGCTGGGCTATCGATACTCGGAGTCGATGGGACTGCGGGTGCTCGACAAGAATGGCAAGGAAGTGATGCCGATCATGGGGTGCTACGGGATCGGGATTGAGCGCATTTTGACCGCGGCGGTCGAGCAGGGGAATGACAACGATGGGTTCTGGCTGCCGACGACGATTGCTCCGTTTGAGGTCGTGGTGGCTCCGGTCAACGTGAAAGATGAGGCAGTGAGGAACGCGGCGGAGGACATCGCCAAGCGACTGGAGGCTGCCGGATTCGACGTGGTGCTGGACGACCGGGACGAGCGGCCGGGGGTAAAGTTCAAAGATGCGGATCTGGTCGGTATCCCTTTTAGAGTCACTGTGGGGAAGAAGGTTACCGAAGGCACTGTGGAAGTCGTTTTACGCGAGACGCGCGAGGTGCGCGATGTTACGATTTCGGCGATAGTGGAACATTTTCAGGGAGTGCTCCGGCAGGCGGGATGAAGCGAATTCCCGGTCCTGCGGAGCGGATTGTGGGACATGGGAACAGTTAAGGCAATCATCGGGTTTCTCGCGATCATCGCGGTGATCTACTGCGGGTTTCAGATTATTCCGCCGGAACTCACGAACTACTCGTTCCAGGACGATCTGCGGAACATCGCGATGGTGGGCGGGGCGAATCCTCACCAGACCGACCAGGAACTGATCGACGCCATCGTGAAGAAGGCGCGGGAGCACGACATCACACTGGCGCCGGAGCAGATCACGGTACAGCGGATCGGCACGCCAGGCGCGCCGGCTGTGTTTGTAGCCGCGGACTACAGCGTGCCTGTGAGTCTGCCGGGATATTCCTTCGCGCTGCATTTCACACCTTCCAGCGGAAATCGGCAGCTGTAGGAAAGCCAGCACTCAGCAATTAGCACTTGGCATTGAGCTAGAGGCTGATTGCTTTCGTTGTGCGAATCACCGAAATCATCATTGTCGCCTTCGCCGCGTGTGCGGTGTTGTGAGCACGGTGTGCCAAGTCGCGTCCTGCGAAATTGCCGATTACGAACTCGAAGACGATTTGAAAGATATTGCCTCGATGGGTAGGACGCGGCGCTTCTCCACGATGGTGGAGGTCCTCTTTATCGGGTGTTGAGGGGGACTCGGGCTCGCTGTGCTTCGCTGGACAGCCGAGGCGGCTGTCCCCACGCGGGTAGTGCTGGCCTTCCTGGCTTTCTTTTAGACGAAATTCTAGTAGCATGGGAGCTCTCGCTTTCCCCGCGACTGGGCTCGGGGTGGACATCCAAAGGCGGCTGTCCCTACATCTACTTCTTCGCATCTTTGTTCTCTTTGACATTTGTTTTTCTGTGGGGTGCGTCGCTACTGGATGCTGTGGCACGCCCGCGCCAAATACTTGCGCTGGGGCGCCCCGGACGAAGGCGTCCGCGGCTACACAAACAACGTTGGGCTACACAAAAGCCAGGGTGCACAAAACATCTTCGGGGCTAAGCACTTTGGGGGTGGGGAATGACGTTCGTAACCTTGTCACTACGTTACGCGCGACCTAGGATCGGCGTGGGATCGGAGTTTTTGTGCGCTCCTTCGGGGCGCTGCCCAAGAGATTCCTCAAAGAGAAATTCGAGCGCGAATTGGAGATGGGATTCGCGGGGCGTGTGCGCAATTTGACGTGGAGGCAGTTCATGACGATGAAGGGTCGGGCACTGTTGGTTGGGATCGTGATGCTGGCGGAAATGTGGCTTGTGGGGTGCGGCCACTACAATTGCGGGGCGACGTTTGGGGCATCGAGTTGCTCGTCGGGCAGTGGCGGGTTGAACTCGGGGAACGGCAGCAGCGGAAATGGAGCCGTCTATCTTTTCGTGGCGGATGCGGGCGGGATTCAGGGAGAAGTTCTGGATCCTACAGCGGGCACGATCAAGACCATCCCGGGTGGGACCGTTTCGATAACGTCAGGATCGGCAAATGCCCCGCAGAGCGATTTTATGGCGGTGGCTCAAGGCAAGTATTTGTACTCCGGATATTCCACTTGGCTCGGGGGCACCATTTACGGCTGGTCGATCACGGGGGGTGGAACGCTCAATGCTATTACAGGCGCACAGCCACTTTCGGCCCCTTACCTGGTGGGCAATTTTCAGATCGGCTCGCAAGCGATGATTACGAATCCGGCCGGGACCCTGCTCTTCGCGCTGGATCAAACCAACGAACAGGTTTATGTCTATACGGTTGGCACGGGTGGAGTTTTGGCTCCCGCGACCAGCTCGCCGATGGCATTGCCCCCCGGATTCAAACCGTTCAACCTGGCGATTGATGGACTGGGGAAGTACCTGTATGTCAGCAACGATGTGTCACTGAACACCACTGAGGTTGCAACCTACAGCATCGGAAGCAGTGGCGCGCTGGCGGCGGTAGGCACTCCGCTTGCGACGCCGATACGGCAGATGCAGGGTGACGCGTCCGGTAAGTTCATGGTTGGTACGAGTGGCGGGTTCTTCTTCGACAACGGAGATAAGACCCTCTATGTGGGGGCTATTGGTCAGTCAGGCGTGCTCACGGTGACTCCCACCATCATCACGGGAGTGCCGGCGATGGTGGCGGTTCAACCGAACACGGGTGGGAATCTTGTCTATTCCTTTGATTTCCCGAGCAGCACAGGCAATGGCACTATTGAAGGTTTCCAACTCGATTTATCGACGGGGGCGCTTACCGCCGTTTCGGGGATCACCGCCAGCGGTGCGAATGGGCAGTTCGACCCAAGTGGAAAATATCTCTTTGTGGTCGCGGCTTCAAACGGCGTGGCGAGTTCTTTGGACGCGTTCAACGTGAGCGCCAGTTCTGCGCTGACGACACACGTCGCTAATGTGGGCTGGGCTCCGGGAGCGTGGCAGCCGGTGGACGCACAGTAGGGGCTGATATTGGCGGTTTGGAGACCCGCATGTACTGCGGGTCTCTTTTCGTTTGGGGAGGCGGGCGTACAATGGAAGAACCGCCTACATTCGTCGATGGGAGTGGTGTGCCGGGAGGGCGGGGTGGGGGACGAAGCAGATTCCTCCTTGCTCGCTGAGCTCGCGCGTCGGAATGACAAGGATTTTTGGCTGCTCGCTCGTTGAATTACAAGATTTTTGGGTTTGTCGGCGCGAGTTGTGCGCTGGACCGCGGAGTATTGTGACTGCAAGCGAGCAGTCAAAATCCGCACACTGTCGTAAATTGCGCGACAAGGGTGGGGATCCTCGAATTACGTGGAACCGAGCCATGTGACCGGTTAAACCTTTTTGCGGCGGGGATCGTCTGAATAGAATCTGGGCGTGAGTCGAAACTGTGGCTATCAAGATCAGAATTCCGAAGAGTGGTGAAGGCGGCGGAGCGAAGACGATCCGAGGGCTGCCGCGCGATCCGGTGTTGCGGGCGGCGCTGGTGGCGTTTCTGGTGCTGGCGGTCTCGTTCACCATTATTTTTTCCTACTTCTATATCAAGTACGACCGGATCATCGAGAAGCGGTTCCGGACGCCGGTGTTCGCCAACTCGGCGAAGATTTATGCGCTGCCGCGGGTAGTGCGCGACGGTGAAAAGATTGACGCGAAGCAGATTGCGGCGGAGTTGCGGCGAGCGGGATATTCCGACAAAGACGGGGATTCGAATCTGGGGACGTTCCGGCTGATAAGGGGCGGGATCGAGATCACGCCCGGGTCGGAGTCGTATCACGCGCCGGAGCCGGCGAAAATCACTTTTGAAGATGGGCAAGTGTCGCAAATCATGAGCCGGGGCAGCGAGCTTTCGGCGTATGAACTGGAGCCGCAACTGGTGACGGCGCTGTTCGACGCGGAGCAGCGGTCGAAGCGGCAAGTGGTGAAGTACGACGAGATTCCTCCCGTGATGGTGCAGGCAGTGCTGGCGATCGAGGACCGGCGGTTTTTCGAGCACAGCGGCGTGAACTATCTGCGCATGATGGAAGCGGCGTGGATCGACGTGATGCGGGGGCGGCACGAGCAGGGCGGGTCGACGATCACGATGCAGCTTTCGCGCGGATTCTTCCTGACCCCGGAGAAGACAATCAAGCGCAAGCTGACGGAGATGCTGATCGCCGAGGAACTGGAACACAAGTTCTCGAAGCAACAGATTTTCGAGTTTTATGGGAACTGGGTGGATCTGGGGCAGCGCGGGTCGTTTGCGATCAGTGGATTCGCCGAGGCGTCGAAATCCTACTTCAATAAAGATCTGAAGGACATCACGCTGCCTGAGGCGGCGCTGCTGGCGGGGCTGATTCAAAGGCCCAGTTATCTGTCTCCGTACCGACATCCGGAGCGCGCGATGGAGCGGCGCAATGTGGTGCTGGAGACGATGGTGGAGACGCACGCCATCACGCGCGAACAGGCGGACAAGGCGAAGGCGGCTCCTCTGAAGCTGGCGCCTCCGAATGTGGAGGCGAGCGACGCACCGTATTTTGTCGACATGGTGCGCGAGCAACTGATCGGCAAATTCAGCGACAACGAATTGAATGACTCGTCGTATCGCATTTACACGACGCTGGATCCGGACTTGCAGAAGGCGGCGGCGCAGTCGGTCGAGATGGGCATCAAGCTGGTGGATGAGCAGGTCAAGAAGCTGCGCACGAAGAAGGTAAAGGTTGGGAAGAAGTTTGAGACCAAGGTGGAGCCGGGGCCGCAGGCCCAGGTGGCGCTGGTGGCGATTGATCCGCATACGGGGGCGGTGCTGGCGCTGGTGGGTGGACGCGACTATGGATGGAGCCAGCTGAATCACGCGGTGGCAAAGCGGCCGACGGGATCGATCTTCAAACCGTTTGTGTATGCGGCGGCGATGAATACGGCACTGGATGGATCGCCGAACGTGATTACTCCAGCATCGACCGTGGTGGATGAGGCCTCGACGTTTACGTATGGGGATTCGATTTACGAGCCGCGCAACTACAAAGAGGAGTATCACGGCGAGGTGTCGCTGCGATACGCGCTGGCCATGTCGCTGAACAATGCCACGGTGAAGGTTGCAGAGGAAGTCGGGTACGACAAGGTGGCGGACCTGGCACGGTCGGCAGGGATCGCGTCGGTAAAAGCGACTCCGGCGATGGCGCTGGGATCGTATGATGCTTCTCCGCTGGACATGACGGGGGCGTACACGGTGTTTGGGAATAACGGGATCCGGCTATCACCGATCCTGTTGCGATCGGTGCGAACCAGCAAGGGCGACGTGATCTCGAACTACAACACGGATCAGAAGCCGGTCATGGATCCGCGGATTGCCTACGTCATGACGAACATGATGGAGGGCGTGATCAATAACGGGTTGGGATATACGGCGGTGCGGCTGCGCGGGTTTACGCCTCCGGCGGCCGGTAAGACCGGGAGTTCGCACGACGGGTGGTTCGCAGGGTATACGTCGAATCTGCTATGCATCGTGTGGGTGGGGTATGACGACTATAGCGACCTGCGGCTGAGCGGGGCGCAGACTGCGGCGCCGATCTGGGCGGAGTTCATGAAGAAGGCGGCCGTACTCCCTATGTACTCGGATATGCGGGAGTTTTCGCAGCCGTCCGGTGTTGTGGATGTGCAATTGGACAAGGCTACAAACCGGCTGGCGACGCCGAGCTGCACCGACGACTACACTTCAGCGTTTGTGGCGGGGACTGAGCCGCGCGATACGTGCGAGACCCAGCAGGGCATCAAGGGCTTCTTTACCAAGATGTTCGGGGGAGATAAGCCGGTGATGCCGGCCCAGACGGTGCAGGATCCGAACGCGAATGCGGACCCGAAGAAGAAAAAAGGGTTCTTTGGCAAGATTGCCGGAATATTTAAGGATGACAAAAGCTCGACTCCGGTGTCTAAGCCACCGGACAGCGGGCCGCACTAGGGGGTTAGGTCTCAGGTCTTAGGGCCATATATCTGGACTTGAGAGCTCCCAAAATCTTCGCCGGACGGCCTGAACTGTGCCAGAATAGCTGCAACGACTGGGGGTGGCCTATGGCACTCTACCCGAAGGTTTCCGTTCCTCTCCTCATTGCTTGCGCTTTCATGCTTGCTTCAGTTTCGCGGGCGCAGGTTTCGCATGCCGATCCAGTGCAAGTCAAGCCACCGTTGCTGCGGATGATCGATCCGCCTTCGCCGGATGCGACGGCCTCCGATCTGGAATCGCGTGCGGACGAGTTGCATGCGCAGAAACTGTATTTCGATGCGATTGATTATTACCGGGCGGCGCTGGGGAAGATCAGTGGAGAGGGTCAGGCGAAGATTTACAACAAGATTTGCCGGACCCAGTTAGTGATGACGCGGTGGCACGATGGGCAGAAGAGCTGCCAGCAGGCCATCAAGGCGGACCGCAAGATGCCGGATCCGTACAACAATCTTGGCGTCGCGTACTACGAGGAAAAGAAATACGGGGCGGCGATCAAGCAGTATCACAAGGCAATCGAGTTGGATGACAGCGCGGCTTCGTTTTTCAGCAATCTAGGTGCGGCGCTGTTTGCGAAAAAGGACTTTGACAAGTCAGCCCAGGCGTATCAGCGCGCGCTGGAGCTTGACCCCGATGTATTCGAGCGAAGTTCGCGGCAGGGTGTGCAGGCCCAGGTGCCGAGGCCGGAAGATCGGGCGCTGTATGACTATACTGTCGCGAAACTCTACGCCAAGATGGGATTCTCGGACCGGTCGCTGGAGTATCTGCGCAAGGCGATGGAAGAGGGGTACAAGAATTTCAGGAACGTGTACAAGGATGAGGAGTTTGCGGAACTGCGAAAGGATAAGAGGTTTACGGAATTGATGGCATTAAAGACGCCTGGGCTGCCGGAGTAGAAGAGATTGAGGAATTGGGGAACTTGGTAATTGGGTAAATTAGAACCCAGCCCCACCGCTTTTTCTTCTAATTACTCCATTACTCAATCTCACAATTGCTCAATCGTCAGGTCTCACCGAAATTATTTTGCGAACCCCGCCGGTCAATCGTGACCGGTGGTGTTTGCGAATGGAGTGTACTTCGGAAGCGTGGATGGAAATGTTTATGCTCTGACGTAAACGATCTGGCTGAAATGTAAAACGCAATTGACGTCCAGGTTTTACAAAGCTTTACAAAAATAGACGGAACTTCTTCCGGATACGGTGTTTAATTTTTCCAACATACTCCTGAAAACAACAGGGTGAGTAAGGAGAAACGGTAGCCCACCGGAACGCTGACCCGAGCACGCCCCAAGCAAGCTTTCCGGTGGGTTTTTTCTTGAGCCATCAGCCTTCAGCCTTAAACAAATATCAGCGTCGGCAGTGTGAAACTCCGAGGTGTTCTATTGCGCGCCTTGCGCGCAACCCCGGACGAGGCGTCCGGGGCTACATTTCTTATTGGACGGTGGGGTTGCGCTCGCCGATGTAGGCTTCCACGATCTTCTTCCATTTTCCCTGAGCTTTGAGGATGAACTCTACGGCGTCACGTAGGGCGCCTTCGCCTCCGGCGTGGGGCGTGGTGTAGTGCGCTTCTTTCTTTACTTCGGCGCGGGCGTTCTTTACGGCGATTGCTAAGCCACCGGCGCGCATGGCGGGGAGGTCTATGACATCATCGCCGACGAAGGCAGCCTCGTCGAAGGCGAGCCCGGCTTCCCTGACGATTTCCTTGAAGGCCGTCGCTTTGTCCTGAATGCCCTGGCGGACGAATTCCAGCTTGAGATCGCGGGCGCGGAGGGCGACTGTTTCCGACACGCGCTTGGTGATTAGACCCGTTCTGATGCCGGCGAGGCGGGCGAGGGAGATCGAGGTTCCGTCATGGGCGTGAAAGCCCTTGGCTTCGATGAGGGATTGGCTTTGGAAACCGAATCCGCCTTGGCCGCCCTGGTTCGCGGATTTCTCGAGAACGCTTTGGGACGCACCCGAGGGAGCGGGGAAGATGAAGAGCTTGCCGTCGGTGAGGACTCCGTCGACGTCGAAGAGCAGGAGTTTGATTTTGCGGGCGCGGGCCTGAGCGGAGAGATTCTTGGGCATTGCGGGCATTTTATCAGCCGGCAGAGTGGAGAATGCACCTATGAAAGAAGATCAAGAGCATAAACCACGAGGGGCACGAACGTACACGAAGGAAGGCCGCGCGCCTTCTACTTTGGCATCAGGCGGGGTTCGCTGGCTTCGTGTCGTCCGTGATCGAAGCGAAATCCGAAACTCGAGTACCACTGGTGATAATTCATCGCCGAACCGTTCACGAAGGTGTAGCCACTCTGAAAAAATGAATACTTACCGAGATTCAGATCCATGGAAATAGCGGCGAACGTAGACTTGCCGTTCGCGGTGAAGGGCGACAGCAGATCTTGACTTCCGAGTTGCAGGTTCCAGAACGCGTGATTGCTGAGCTGCCGCGAGAGGGACAGTGTTCGGTAATCACCCCGGCCGAAATTACTGTCAAACTTGGAATAGTGAAAGTCGGCGCGCATGCCGATGTGCGGGATCTCGCTCCAAGTGATCCCGTACATTTGATTCCAGGTTTCGTGTTCGTCACCAGTTTTCTCACTTTGGCCCAGTGTGGTGTAGAGCATGATGTGGCGGATGGGTTCAACGTGAACTCCGACATTTACTCCCTGGAACAGGAGCTTGTCGACCAATCCGGTACCCACAATCCTGGTGGCGGCGGTAGGCACGTCCCGGAAGTAGTTGTGATAGATGTCGAAGAAGAGCCTGTGGCTCGGCTGAAGGTGAATCGTAAGATAGCTGCGACTGATGCCGGCGCCCGGACGAATACCATCGGTGGTGACGCCACGCGGGTCGTCAGCAATGAGCGAGTGATAGATCGAGATCGAGTCTCTGAAAGAGGCTTCGTTCTCGAAGAACAGATAGGGACGGTCCAGCTTCCAGTCCAGGGTGCTAAGCGCCATGCCGGTGGTGCTGCTGAAGTGAAAGGAATCGTAACTGCCGGCAGCGAAGTTGACGAACGATCCGGCGATCCGATGGTCGGGCGCATAATCCCAGGAAGTGAGATCGGGAGTAGAACCGCCAAAGATGCCGGCCGTGACATTTCGGCTGAGCTTGCGGCCGAAGTATCCGCCATCAATCGTATCGAGGCTGACGGCCCAAGGAAGATAAAGACGGCCGAAGCCTGCGACCCAAGGGGAATCAGGATTGTCGTAGTAGAGTTGCATGGTGTAGGTCTTGTTGAGCGTGTCGGCGATGGTCGGTTCCTGGAATTGCGAATGGCGATTGATTCGACCGCGCCAATAACCCTGCAGATTCCAGTGCGTCCCGAGAATATTGTTCATGTCGCTCTGGAAGGAGATGCCCTGCTGCGTGCTTGAGCCGGGAGTGGAGCCAGTGCTGGTGATGTTGCTGTAGTCAAGGCCGATTCGCCCTTGAATGCGGCTTCCGGAAGAAGTCGCGAGCGCAGGCTGCGGCGAGCGGTCGGGTTGGGTGGGCAGGATCGTGGTGAAATGCATGCGAACAGAAGCGAGCGCTTTGTCCGTCAATGCATTGGTCGCGGTCTGGGCATCTTCCGGAGTGAGCACGGCCAAGTCACCACGCCGAAGTGTTCGTTTGGCTTCACGGACTTCGGCGACCGCCGAGGTGCTCGCGACCGCGAGAATGCGAAGTTCGGCCACGAAAGCGTCGCGGTTCGGGGCGCTCTGGTTCGAGTTTGTACCCGAGTCCCGGACGATGAGCCTCATGCCGACTTGCAGACCCGAGTTCGAGCCGCCGTCGATGTAAACCGAGTCCGTGGCAATCCCCTTGATTTTGAATGTGACTCTGGCCGTGGGCAGCGGGTGCGGCTGTGCGGGGGCCAGTTCGACCGCGGGGGCGAAATTCTCGGGACCAGTCGCGGGTGAAACCTCGGCCATGCTCGTCGCGGCATTTTCCTTTTCTGCCGGGCTGGATGGTCTGGTGTCCGCAGTGCGCTCTTTTGCCACCGCAGGAAGGATATTCAACAACACTTTTCGATCAGAGGCGTCGACGGTAAACGGGCGCTGCGAATCAAGGTCGACCACGACACGAGTGACGGGTGGGCTGGCATGGTTCAGTCCAATCCGGACTCTGGCAACGCCGTTTTTGCCAACCGGGATGTGTTGCAGCGACTGCTTGGGCGAGACGTTGGGAAAATCGGCGATCAATCGATCAGGATTTTTCGCGAACGTCATGGTCGGAGTAATGGAGTCCGAGAGATTGATTTCAACGGATACTTTGTCGCCTTCTGTCGTGACCCGAACTTGGCTGACCACGGCAGGCTGATTGGAAGACGCGTATGCAGCTACGCTGGTGATGAGTAAGAGATAAATATATAGTCTGCGATTCATTGCTCACTCTCAAAAATGTGTGATTGGCTTGTACTGACAAGCGCGAGTGTTGTTCCTAAGGAACTTTGCGCGCTTGTTTCACTTCACTCAGCAGTGCCGAGTCTGTTATGAAGCTCGTGCCGTCCGCTAAAGCGGAGTCGGTCAGTCGCACTTCCGACTACCCGGCACTCGGTGGGCGGGCTTTCATATACCGCCTCTCCGCGGCTGAATCCCGATTGATCCGGAGCGTTATTCCACGAACCCTGCTTGGAGAATCAACTCCCGCTGCTTCGAATCGAGGATCATTTGCCCATGGCGCCGCGAGCGGCCCCGTACCAGCTGTCCATCGAGAAGTGACACTGTTGACAGTCGGTGGAGAATCCCATGGCCTGATGGCTGGGGGCCGTGGTCTTGCGAAAAGCGTTTACGTGACAGCTCACGCATTCGGTGGAGAGCCCGAAGCGGTTGAACTGGCCGACCGTGCCGACCTTGTGGCAGGAGTAGCAGTCAACGGCCGCATGAGCGCCGATCAGCGGAAATCGATCCTGATGCTCATTGATGTTGTGAATGGAAACCTGCCAACCATTGGGGTTGTGGCAGAGGTCACACTGGGCGCCATTCTTGCGGCGATGCAGATCGGCGTGGCAGTTCTGGCACTTGACGGGGGCGTTGCTGAAATCGAGGTCCTGGTGGCAGTCGGCGCATTGCACTTCGGTGTGCCGGCCACGCAGCGGAAACTTGGTTTTCGAATGGTTGAATTCAAGTTTGGCGCGCAGCGGCTTCCAGCCTTGAGTGTTGTGACACTCCTGGCATCCGATCTTGAGCTGGTTACCGTGCGGGCTTTGAAGAGGAGTATCGAGCGTGACGTGCTGACTGAACGCAATACATCCCGAGAAAAAGCTGAAGCTGAATAAAAAAAGGGCCCTGAAAAACGACAAACGATGATTTCCTGCGATGGATTTTTGATGCGACTAAAAGTACGTCTTGGGACAAACCAACAATCACTCGACACGAGATTGCATTGGGGCTTGCACATGATTTGCCAGACGCCAAAACTGCACAAAATTGGCGGAAATTCAGCCTGACTCATGTGCCAATGCGAAATTGCTACACCGGAGAGAAAAACAATTACGCAGCGTATTTTGCTATTGCAGGTGAGGGTCCATGCGCGGCCGAGATGCCCAATCGAATACGATGGGACTAAATACATTGGCGTAAAACCAACGCCGATACGAGGAACCACGTAAAGGCGTACAATCCTGCTCGGTTTATTACTACGGTTATCTGGCAAAGGGGGCGAAAAGGGGACAAGATGCAACGAATCGACGCTTTGATTTGGCTGATAAATCGATTCGGGACATCCATGATGAGGGGCCCTAAATTCGCGGTTTTCGCAGTGGTTCTTGCCTCGTTGCCGCTGACTGGGGTGTCGCGACCCGCACAGCAACGTGAGCGTGCACTGTGCTGTCTTTGCATGTGCCATTCGGTTGACGAGCGTCAATGTGCACAGGCGTGCGTCGACATGCAACATGGCACGAAGATTATCGAAGAGCCCGAGATGAATGCCTGCACGAAGAGCTGCCTGAAGCACGGAGTCCGGCAAATTTTTTTCTCTGAAGATGGGACTCGGTTCGTTATTACTCCCGCTGTAAATAAATAGATTCGTTTTTCGACCAGACTCGAAATAGTTTTTGAGCGGTGGTGCATTTCTTAGGCTGGAACCTCGCGGCGCTCGCTTCGCTTCGGTGGGCAGCCGAAGGTGACTGTCCCCACATTCGCTTTATTCCTCCGTCGTCAAACATCGATCGGTTTTCCTTTGACGGTGGTTTTACTGCTACCAGTGCGTCCACTGCTGACGCGATTGGACACCCGCGCCAAAGACTTGCGCGGGGCACCCCGGGCGAAGGCGTCCGGGGCTACACACGCGCGGGGCGAATAGTTGGCGAAAATCTAAATTCGGGCTAGAATATTTTGATGCAGTCAGTACCTGCCTCTCTCTCCTGGGCACATCCTCTTGTAGCGGAGTGGTTTGTCTCGCGTTTTGGAACTCCGACCGAGCCTCAGGAGCAGGGGTGGCCGCGCATTTTGGCCGGGCGGACCACGCTGATTTCGGCGCCCACCGGATCGGGCAAAACTCTTGCCGCGTTTCTGGCTTGCATTGACCGGCTGGTGCGGAAGGCGCTGGCAGGGCAGTTGTCGGATCGGACGGAAGTCCTCTATGTTTCTCCGCTGAAGGCTCTGGGAAACGATATCCAAAAAAATCTGGAGATCCCGCTGGGGGAGATCCTTGCGCTAGCGGGGGAGCGCGGATTTCTGATGCCGGAAATTCGGACGGCGGTGCGGACTGGGGACACGCTGCAGCCGGAGCGGCGGGCAATGCTGAAGCGGCCTCCGCATATTTTGGTGACCACGCCGGAGTCGCTGTACATCCTGCTGACTTCGGATAAGAGCCGGGCGATTTTGCGGGATGTGGAGACGGTGATTGTTGACGAGATTCATGCGGTGGCGGATGACAAGCGGGGGGCGCATCTGGCGCTGTCGCTGGAGAGATTGGAGGCGCTGACAGCAGATTCCTCGTCGCTCTCGCTCCTCGGAATGACAAAGGAAAAAGATTCAGCGTCTGCTTCGATTAACCCGAGAAAGAAATCCAGGCTGGTGCGGATTGGGTTGTCGGCGACGCAGAAGCCGATTGAGTTGGTCGCGCATTTTCTGACGGGGACGGGGCGGCCTGATCCTGTTGTGGTTGATGTGGGACATAAGAGGAAGCTAGATCTGGCGGTGGAAGTTCCACCGATGCCGTTGGGGCCGGTGGCGTCGAATGAGATGTGGGACACGATTTATGACCGGCTGGTGGAGTTGGTGAGGCAGCATCGGTCGACGCTGGTGTTTGTGAATACTCGGCGCATGGCGGAGCGGATTGCGCATCAGTTGGGTGAGCGGATCGGGGAGGAAAATGTTGCGGCGCATCATGGAAGTTTGTCGCGCAAGCTGCGGCTGGCGGCTGAGAAGAAACTGAAAGAGGGACAGGTTCGGGTGCTGGTGGCTACGGCGTCGCTGGAGTTGGGAATTGATATCGGGTTCGTGGATCTGGTGGTGCAGATTAATTCTCCGCGGGCGATTGCGGTGGCGCTGCAGCGGGTGGGGCGGTCGGGGCACTGGCGCGGGGCCGTGCCGAAGGGAAGGTTCTTTGCGACTACTCGCGATGACTTGATGGAGTTAGCGGCGCTGGTGCGGGCGATCAAGTTGGGGGATCTGGACCGGCTGATGATTCCGGAGTCGCCGCTGGATGTGCTGGCGCAGCAGATTGTGGCGGCTTGCGCGGCGGAGGGGCCGGTGGCGGTGCGAGGGAAACGGCGCCAAGATGGCGGCGAGACTGCCGGCCTGGAGGCTGGTGCTACGGAAACGCGGGCGGGAGCGCCCGCGCCAGACGAGTCGGACGGGTGGGACGAGGATGAACTCTTTGCTCTGGTGAAGAGGGCTTATCCGTATCGGTATCTCTCGCGCGAAACGTTTGATTCGATTCTCGAGATGTTGTCGGAGGGGATTGCGGCGCGGCGGGGGCGGTATGGGGCGTACATTCATCGCGATCGGGTGAATAAGAGATTGCGGGCGCGGCGCGGGGCGCGGCTGGCGGCGATCACCAGTGGCGGGGCGATTCCCGACAATTCTCTGTACACGGTTGTGGCTGAGCCGGATGGCGCGATGGTCGGCACGGTCGATGAGGACTTTGCGGTGGAGAGTAATCGCGGCGACATCATGCTGCTGGGGAATTCGTCGTGGATCATCCATCGCATTGAGACCAACAACGGGCGGATGCTGGTGCACGATGCGCACGGAGCGCCGCCTAGCGTGCCGTTCTGGCGCGGAGAGGCTCCGGCGCGGACGGAGGAATTGTCGCAGCATGTGGGAGAGTTGCGACAGGTGATCAGCGAGATGCTGCCTCGGACTTCGCCCGTGGGATTCTCTGCGACTCAACCTGAAGTTGCTGCAGCGGTGTCGTGGCTGAAGGAAGAATGCGGGCTGGATGATTCTGGAGCGGAGCAGGCGATTGAGTACATCCTGCAGGGGCGCGTGGTGCTGGGCGCGGTGCCGACCCAGAAGACGATTATCGCGGAGAGATTCTTTGATGAGGGCGGCGGAATGCAGTTGGTGATCCACGCCCCGTTTGGCGGAAGAATCAACAAGGCGTGGGGATTGTCTCTGCGCAAGCGGTTCTGCGTGGGATTCAATTTTGAGTTGCAGGCAGCAGCTACCGACAACGGGCTCAACATCGCGTTGGCGGAGCAGCACAGCTTTCCGCTGGGGGATGTCTTTCACTTTTTGAACGCGGATACGGTGCAGCCGATTCTGGACCAGGCGGCGCTGGATTCTCCGATCTTTGGCACGCGCTGGCGATGGGACGCGAACCGGGCGCTGGCGTTGCTGCGTTTTCAGAATGGCAAGAAAGTTCCGGCGCAGATTCAGCGAATGCGGTCAGATGATCTGCTGGCGTCGGTTTTCCCCGATGCGGCGGCGTGCTTCGAGAACATTGAAGGGGAGCGGAAGATTCCGGATCATCCGCTGGTGGGCGAAGTGATGAAGGATGTGCTCACCGAGGCGATGGACGTTGAAGGACTGAAGTCGGTGCTGCGCGGGATGGCTTCGGGAGAGATTCGTGTGCTGGCGGTGGATACTCCGGTGCCGTCGCAGTTCTCGCATGAAATTTTGAATGCGAATCCGTATGCGTATCTGGATGACGCACCTCTCGAGGAACGGCGGGCGCGCGCGGTGGAGATGCGGCGGGTGCTGCCGGAGGCGGTGCTGCAGGAAGTGGG
>Ga0210402_10002477_pt1 | contig 17965 bp, 35 predicted proteins | sample IncBWC7MmetaG_FD_161055 | JGI IMG/M metagenome (GOLD analysis project Ga0210402, IMG submission 161055) | Forest soil microbial communities from Barre Woods Harvard Forest LTER site, Petersham, Massachusetts, United States - Inc-BW-C-7-M | ecosystem: Environmental > Terrestrial > Soil >... | reverse complement strand
CCCGCTGCGCCCGGTTTGGGTGGACCGGTGACCGACGCCATCTTCTGGGCCTGGTCAACAGCTTTCGCGGCCTTGTCGTCGGCCTCTTTGTCGAGCGCGTCGACGTACTGATCGGTGTTGCCGATCTCGAACACGTCTTTCACGTGCTCGACGGCCGACTTCTTGGTGATGATGCCCGCGGTGAGGGCGCTGGTGGCGGTGGCGGCTCGCGTCGCCTCGTCCACGTCGGACGGCTCGAACATCGCGCCCCACTTGATTTTCAGCTGAGGGGCGATGAACGCTTGCTGGCCCCCGTCGAACTTGACCAGAAACTTCTGCAGGACCGGAACGGCTTTGGCGATGCCTGGAACGTAGAGCTCGGCTGGGTCCTTGGCGAGCATCATGCGGTAAACGAGTCCGAGGGAAGGCAACAGGCACCGGCGGCCGAAGTTGTCGCGGTCCTCGTTGACCGCGTTGACCTCGGTGGCGAAGATGAACGCGAGCGTCTTGCCGCTCACGTCGCCGGCGCCGGTCAACTGCTCCGGATCGAGCCAGACGTACTGGAGATTCTCGCGGGTCTTGCTGCAAACGTCCGCGGCATGGGCGCTGACGGCCTCGAGCGCCCCAGGGGGCAGTGTCAGGATCTGGACCTTGGCGCTGGGGTCTTCGACGCGCAGCAGCTCACCGGGGCCGATCCGGATGGCCTGCTTTCCGTTGGATCCGTAAAGCGCGTTGTCCCACTCAGTCTTTGGCTGACCCGGGATCGCGGGGCTTCTGGCCGTGCGGGCCAGAGTGCCCATGGGGTCGGCCTGGCTGACGCCCGTCGCGACACGCACCGGATCGCCGGTGTACATCGCCGCCAGGTGTCGGGACGACAGTGCGTGGTTGATTCCGTCGACGTCGGTGAACATCCCGTCGTGAATCGCGGCCCCGTCGTAGCTACCGACCGCGTAGCTCGTCTTCCCTCGCGCGTACCAGGCGACGGGGCAAAAGCCGAAGCCGTGAGCGATGACGGTGTCGGCCGTCTGGCTCGGATCGACGTCCTCGATGTCCCACACCTCTTTCGCAACGAAAGTCGTGTCGGTCTTCGCGTCAATGACGCGCCGGTACTCCTTGACGAGCGGCGCCCACTGCATCGACGTGAGTTGCGCGTCGCGCCAGTATTCCTTGAAGCGAAACCGGATCTCCAGAGAGACCACGGTGTCCGGATCGTTCGGGTCGAACGTTGGCGTACAGATGGCCGGCCATACCGTGTCGATGTATGGCATGCCCCTGCGCATGCAGCCGATGAGGGCAACGGACCGGCTGGCGAGCGCGATCCGCATCGCCTCGCGGAGGCACGCGGCGAGCCCGCAGACGTCAAAGAGCTTGGCGTTGAACTGGTCGAGCGTCTCGCTGGACTTCTGATCGAGTCCGAACCGAGGGTCGAACTTAGAGTCGTCCTCGCTCGACTGCGACAGGATGACCGGGAACCGTGTGCCGCCCATCGCCAGCGCCACGCGGCTGCGCACGGCGGCCTTGACGATCTTGTAGTTGATACAGGGTTTGCGCTCGAGCCGCGGCGTGTCGCCGTTGACGTCGAGGTAGGGCGGCTTGCCGTCGTCCTGCGTACCCTCGTAGTAGGCCTGGAGTCTCTCGAGTTCGCAGGCCCGCGGCGTCTTGCCCGCCACGACGAGTTTGTCGGCCTCGCTCTCCGTCAGCTTGCGGCGACGGGATGCCGTGACGGGCACCGCCATGGTTCAGCCGACGCCGTAGCCGGTCACCAGGCGCCGCTCGGGGCCGCCGAAGTGCGTGAACAGGGCGTATCTGGTGGCGTCCATGGCGTGGTTGTTCTTGTCCTCGATGTCGTCGAGCACGCGTTCCCGGTTCTTCGGGTCCCGCTTGCGCCGGTACTCGCTGAACTCGCGGATCGTGTTGGTGCAGTTGGGGCTGATGTACAGCTGGGCCCATCGCTCGCCGTCGTCTCGCTCTCGCACCAGAAGCGCGTCAGCGACCGTCGCGACCCCGTCCTCGATCGAGTTGTCGGCTTGCACGATGCGGACGCCGGCCTCGTGTTTCACCGCGGCGATCGACTGAGGTCGGCTCGGATCGGCGTACCAGCGAGCGCCCGGGTAGAGCGTGTCGACCTGGATGGAGATCTCTGCGATCTGAGAGTCCGTCTTGTGGACGATATACCACTCCGCCAATTGGTGGATGGTGACGTCTCGACCGCTGCCCGCCAGCCCGTAAACGTTGATGACCGCAGGATCCTCGAACCCCCAGTCGACGCCCACGATGTGCTCTCGCCAGACGATGTCCGGCGGAGGCTTCCTGACGTGGAAGTCTTCGCGGAAGTGCGGGTAAACCAGGCCCTCGGCCGCGTCCCAGTTGCACAGGTACTCGCGCTCGAAGAGCTGCGGCGTGAGCTCCTTGCGCTCCTTGTCGAGCTTCTTGCGGCTGACGAAGTGCGGGAACTCGTAGCTGGTCGCGTGGCTGAAGGCGTGGCGCTCGAACTCGTGCCCGTCGTTGTCCAGCAGCTTGCCGTTCGCGCGCGCCCAGGTTCGGTACAGCAGGCCGTAGCGCCCCTTCTCCGGGGTGCCCGCAATGAGCTGGATGTCGAGCGAATGCGGCTCGGTGAGCCAGGGGCCACACCGCGCGTCGATGACCGACGTGTCGATCTGGTCACACTCATCGACGCAGATGATGTCGCACCGGAGACCCTTGATCGACAGGGCCTGCGCGGCGCTCACCCACTGGATCCAAGACCCGCCGGGGAAGTTGGTCCGCCACGTCGTGCGGTCCGTCTTGCCGCGGAGCATCGACCACTCGTTGGCTAGCTCGGACAGAAACAGGCTCGCGTGAACGCGTTTGGCCGCGTTGAGGTCGGCCATCAGCAGCACGATACGGACGCCAGGGAACGGGGAGCCCGTCCGGTAGTGCCCGTCCCACTGAGCGACCAGCAGGTACCACATGAGCCGAATGAACTGGCTCTTACCGCCACCGCGGCCCCAGCCAATCCCGACGGTCATGCCGGGCTGCAGCGCCTTGTACGCCTCGAACTGGGGCGTCTCGAGCGAGAACTGCACCGCTAGGCGCTGGGAAGTCTGGCGCCCCCGAAGATGGTCACGCGAACCTCGGTCATCGTCTGGGACGACGGGAATGGCGCGTCGAGAAACTCGATCGAGCACGGCTCGTTCAGGCGCTCGGAGAACATCTTCGCCGCGGCCGCATGCACGCGCTCACGGTTGCCGCTCTCAGTGTCGTCCCAGTGGGTAACCTGAAGGCCCGTGGGCTCGTGTAGCCACACCTTGCGGACCGTGTCGAGTCTGAGCTTGCAAACGCGCATCGCTACCTCTTTTGCGCCTGCGGTGCGGGCATCGCCTTGCGCACCGGAGAGGCGATGATGGGCTTGGTCACAGCGACAGGCTGGCGGATGTCCGAGGCTGTCGCCTGGGTGGCTCCGCGCATCGCGTAGGCGTGACGGTCCGAGCAGAACCGGCCGCAGTAGGCGCTGTCGCCTCGCGCCAGCCAGCCGCTCATCGTGAAGATTTTCTGAACGTCCGGCGACCACTCGCCCGCAGCGTCCCGGACCTGCGTCACCGCGTCGAACTTCGCCTTGCACATGACGCAGGTCGCGTCGGCGACCCGGGTGCCATCGGCGTTGTTGTGGAAGGAGATCATCGGTAGGTTCGCATCGGCTCCGCCGTCTCCAGCAGTCCGCTCATGAACAGCGGCCGGTGGGGCCGCGTGGGGTGCAGTTCGACCAGCGCGAGCGTGAGGCGGGCGCCAGGCCGAAGGCCTGAGGCGTGCTCCGCGACGTCAATCTCGCCGAGCGTCTGGCCGTCGAGGTATAGGCGGGCTTTCACCAGCCCTCACATCGCCAGGCCATCTCGAGCTGGGCGCGCCATGACAGGCCGGACACGCGAGCGCGTGCCCTGAGCCAGTCCAGGAACGTTGCGCGGAACGGGGCCTCGAGCTCTTGGATCGTCATACCGTCTCGTCCGGGAATCCAAGGTCGCTCGGAAGCAGGCGCCAGCGGCACTTCCACTTGCCCGTCTTCCGATCGATTCGTATGCGGCGTACCTCGCCCTTGACGAGATCGGGCCAGTCGCCGTCGCCCTGGTCGGTGTCGCGGGCGCATTTGCCCATGTCGCCGCCGAGGTTGCTGAACGCGGGCGACGAGTTGTCCACGTGCCCGACGAGCAAGACCTTCTTGACCTCGCCGTGCATCATCATCTCGAGCAGTCGGTCCTCGAGCGGGCGGTTGGGCGCGATGTCGTCGATGACGTTCACCTGGAACAGCATCGTTGCGCCGAGGATGTCAGCCGTCTGGCTGGCGCGCATGAGCGGCGAGGCGAAGCCCACGTTGGGGACCTCACCCGCGGCCACCATGGCGTCGGCCACGGCCTGCACGAGCTTCTTGCCTCGCGGGAGCAGGGGCCTCTCGCGCTCCTGCTTCGGGTCGTCCACCGTGGGGCCCGCGGGGCCGTGCCTCATGAAATATAGTTTCATGAGGGTTCTTCGGGGGGCTCGTCGGGTGGGAGGACCTTGATTTCGATTCGCTGGGGGGCGCCGTCTCCGTGCTGCGCTGGCGCATCGATGTCGATGCCCTTGAACCGCGCGGCGAGCTCCGTGGCCTTCAGCGCCGACGCGAAGTCGGGCAAGCCAGTGATCTCGTTGCACATCGCCAGCGCTTCACGCTGGATGCGCTCGCAGAAGAACGCGTGCGACACGCGGGCCGCCTCGAGCTCGTTCTGGTCAAGCCGCAGGCGTCGACTGGCCTCGGCCGAGTGGGCCCGCACCGACACGTCCGAGATGCCCCAGGCTTCCATGAGCGTCTGGCGCGTCGCGTAGCCGTTCCAGAGCCCCTTGACCATCAGAAGCATGCAGTATTCGACGCGCTCGGCGACCGAGGGCTTGGGCCCGGGCGGTGGCGGCGGCGCCTCTTGCTCGCCGTGCAGGCGCCGCTCAAGGCCAGCGACCGAGGCCTCCGCTCTATCACGCGCGCGTGAAGCTTTGCGTCGCGGCTTCTTTCGAGGCGAGTCCCCGCCGGGTATGTCCGACATCGCCGCGCTCTCGATTCAAGCGCAGCTCGTTTTTACCGTGACTCCTACTGCCAGGCTCGGGCGCGCTGTGGGCGTCCTGGCGTCACGTGTTGGTTTCAGGCTCTCGCGAGCCCGCCGGTCTCTGCTGCTACCGCTCGCATCCACCGCCGCACCGTATCGGACAGCAGGTGGTCTCGTGCGTACTCTTGGCACTCCGCGTCGCCCTGCCACCCGAACTCATAGACGACTTCGGGGTGGGCCTTGGCGAGGCTGGGGCGATTGAGACTGTCCCCCATACCCTATGGGCTACGCGGTGCTTCGGGGTCCGTGGCCCGCTTCGGCTCTCGCTCTCCGTGGAAACAAGGCTCCTGACTGAGATCGCGCACGCGCGCGTATGGGTGGCCGTGTTGCCTTTAGGCAACTAACTATTTTCGCTTGCTGCGCTCGCGCTCGCGTCGCCTGATGTCGACCAAGTCTCGAGAAATCCCGTCGATTCGTTTGTCCTGCCCCGTGTAGGCAGATTCGAGTAGCTCGATGCGGTTGATCGCCTGGGCAAGCAACTCGTGCAGATCGGGTTCGGTCACGTGGGCCAAGCGTTCCGCGTCGGCCATGAGCGCCCGGCCTTTTCGCCAGACGGTGGGCTCCCCGTGCTCGAGTTCGATGCGCCGGAGCCACTTGTAGGCATAGGCGCGGTGCCATCCTCGGGCTTTGGCGATGTCGGCGACCGTGACGACGGTCACGGCTGCTCCCGAATCGCCGCCCTGTACGCGTGCGCTGCAGCGACGATGAGGTGCTCCGCCGCTCGCCCAAGCTCGGCAACCAGGCGCCGCTTGCTCGCATCCGCCGCCACGTTGCGGGCCTTGAGCGATTCGTCGGTGTCCCCTGGCCGTCGGCGCCTGTCGACCAGCAGCATTGCGTCCAGCGCGGCCCCTGAGCCCCCTGAGGCGTCGACGTAGCGAACGACCCTGCGGTACTCGAGGTCGACGTCCTTGGCCCAGGTGCCGCGCGCTGGGAGCCCCGGGGGCATGTCGCCATACAGCGCGTGCAGGATGATGACCGAAGGGTTGCGCGCTCGCCCCATGGCGCAGAGGGCCCGCCAGCACCGGAGGATCTTGATCCGGTCGTCGAGCTTGCGGTCGGCCCAGCGCTCGATCGCCGACATGGCGCCGGCGTCGAACACCTGGGCGACGGCCTTGGGAACCGCCGTCTGCGGCTCCTTGGATGCCGCGCGCCGACGCGCCTGGGCGGGGGTGTCGGGCTGGCCTTGGCTCGCGATGGCCGCTCGCATCGCCTCGAAGTTGCTGGCCAGGCCGATCTCCGAGTCCCAGTCGGAGAAGACGTAGGATATTGTCCGCGATTCGTCGGTGGTCAGCCGGATCCGCGTCGCCGGCTTGTGGTCTTCGTAGCTCTCGGCCTGCCCACCGTCCCCTCGACGGGGGCGCGTGACTTCGACAACAGCCATGGTCTCCGCTTTCTGCCCGAGGCCAGCTCGGACGCATTACCCGACTCTGGATCTATTGAGTGGCTGGGGACTTCGAGCAAGCGCATCGGGTCATCCAACCCGCCTACCCTGCGCCGCATGCCACCCACACAGCCCACCGCACCCCTCGGCCACCGGCCGACCGCACGTCCCTCGACGGTTCCGTGTCCCGGTCCGCACATGCGCCGTGCAGCCTGACGCCACCCCGTGCCCCATCAACGCCGACTCGATGATCGACGCCGTCAACGGCCTCTCTCGATGCCTCCGCGGCTTGGGCGCACCGACCACAACCCGCCGGCCCTCCTTCGCCGCCGCGTACTGCGCCCGACGCTCGGCGTTGAGCTCCTGCCGCCTCTCCATGTCCGCCATTCGCTCCCGAATCGGCGGCAGGCCGCCCCCCGCAGCCGCGAACGCCTCGGCCTCGATGCGCCGCGCCTCGTCGTCGGCGAGCTTCGCTTTCCAGTGGGCCTTTCCCGCGGCCGCCGTCCCCGGCGGGAATCCAAAGAATCGGTCGACCGCGTCTGGGATCCAGCAGCGCTCGATCAGCAGGTGACACAAGTCCGCCCTGGCGTGGATGGCCTCGGGCGTCTGGCCACGCAGCACGGTGTGGACGAGAAGGCGGTGCTTCTCGGCCAGCACCTCGACGAGCTGGGCGACGACGGGGCGGGTGCCGTAGGGTCTTTCGAGATCGGGGTGGCTCATCGCGAGCCCGGGGGCTTCCGTGGCAACAATCCCGGATCGAGACTCCACGCTGGTACGAAACGTTGCTCCGGCCTCGGCACATCCCACCCCTTCGGCTTGACCCTCTTGGGCCTTCCGGGCTTGCCGCGCGTCTCGGGGATCTCGGTGTCCAGATCGGGGTCGTCGGCGTCCGATGTGAGCGGGACGTCGTCGAGGTTGAGGGCGTCGTGGTTCATCGATAGCCCCTACCCAGTATCTGATAGCAGCGCGCCCGAAGTTGGGCGTCCGTCTCGCCAGGCGTTCTCTCGATGCCGACGTACTGCCTCGCGTTGATCGTTAGGAAGCCGCCACACCAGTACGGGTCGGCGTCCTTCTCAACATCACTCCCCCGATTGTCGTACGCCTCGCACGCGGGGCAGTGGCACGCGGGGTCTTCGTGGGGGCGTTTCATTGCGATCCCTTCCATGCCTCAGATGCCTCCAGTCTCACGATGAACGCTTGGATCTTCTCGCCAGCGACGCGCTCTAGTCCGAACGCGCGACTCATGATCTGCATGTACCGCTCGGACATGCGCGCCGCGAAGGCCATGCAGACACTGCATCGGCAGTCTGGGGCTTCGTGGGGTCTTTTCACGATCTCGCCTCCATCCCCGCCTGGTCAATCTGCAGATACGTCTCGCCGCCGACGGTGACCTCGCGCATGGGCAGGGCGGCGATGGCGCGGTCGATCGCCTCCTGCGCGCGCTGGTAGCCGATCCAATTCCACATGACGCAGCCGAGCTGGCAGCGGGACGCGAGGCGCGCGGGGACTTGGGGCAGCGTGAGGCGCTCGTATCTCATGACTCCGCCTCCTCGAGTTCCGTCCCGCAGATCGGGCAATACTCCGCCTCGGCCTCGACGTACTCCGAGTCGCCGTCCCACACGTAGACGGTGACGCGGACGGTGTGGCCTTCCTGGCAGCGGGTGACGGGGTGGTGGCTCATACGGCCTCGATTCTGATGTTCACTGCGTACTCCTTGGCCCCGCCCGCGCTCTGGCAGACGACCCACTCGATGCGCGGGTCGTTGTCGTCGACTCTGAACGCGTCGGCAATCCCATCCCTGACCGCCTTTGCTGATCCGACCGCGTTGTCGCTGTCGAGTCGGCGCGGAGCGATGCGCGTGATGGTGACTCGCAGCGGGGTGGCGGCGTCCAGCGACCACGCGGTGCTCCACGACTGCGGACGCGCTCCCATCACCTTCGACAGCACGTGGGCGCGGGCTGTCTCGCGCTGCATTCGCGCCCGCTGCTGGCGGCTTCTCCAGTGCGTGTGAGAGTTCGCTTCGCTCACGAGACGCAGGCCCGGGATCGTGATGTCGAGGAGCGGTCTAGGCGACATTCGCCACCCCCTCCCGCCTCTCGGCCCGGCGCACCTTCTGCGCCGCCCGATGGTCCCCAAGGCACCAGCTGCATCGGGTCTTACTCTCGAGCGCCGCCACGCCGCAGTAGCCGCAGAGGCCCGAGGCGATGCGCTGGCGCCAGACGCGGTTGGCGCGATCGCGGAGGCACGTCCAGCACTGGGGCCCTGGCCTGGCGCGTCGCCGGCGAGCGTTGGCCTTCGTGTAGGGGTGGCCGGAGGGGCAGGAGGTCATTGGGCGGCCCTCCGCGCCCGCTGCGCGATGCGTCGCCGCTCGAGCGCCTCCGGGGTGCCGTCGCTTCGGTTCTTGGGGCCGTTGGCCCAGCGAGCCCGTCGGCGGGCGTTCTCCTGGTCGTTGTGCTCCTTGCAGAACCGAACCACCACGGCGGGGGCGCCGCAGACCCTGCAGCGGCCGGACAGCTTGAGGTTGAGGTTGTAGCGATGGCGGCGGCCTATTTTGAGGGTGGCGTTCATGCGGCTCCGCGTTTGGCGAGGGCAGGCAAGATGTCTTTCAGGGCCTGAGCTGCCGGTATGGCCTTCTCCTGGTGCTCGCGATCGCTCTGCTGTCTGCGCGCGCGGTCGGCGCGGACCGTGGGCCCGTCGTACGGGTTTGCTAACGCGGGGATGGCCTCAGGACTGTTCATCCAGTCGGCGAAGGTCAGGGCGCTCAGGGTCTTGCCAGCGCGCGCCTTGGCGAACGCTGAGCCCCTTGCGCGGGCCCATTCGGTGATCTCCGTCCCCTTCGGGCAGTGAGCCTCGAGCGTCTCGACGAGCGTTCGTCGTTGTCCGTGCGTCATGCCCGAGAACGGCTTTCCGGTGAATGCCTTGACGCCTTCGACCCATGTGTCCGCACACATACCCATGGCGTCGTGCGCAGTCCTGATGGGCATCGTCCCGGACTCTGCCGGCTCCGGGGTTGGGGGCTCCCCCTGGACCCCCTCTCCGAGATCAGGAAGAGGAGAGGAGAGGCGCGCGTGCGCGCGCGGGTCCGTGACGCCCCGTGACATGTCACGATCCAAACCGTGACTGTCACGCGTGACGTCACGATTCGCGTCACGCTTTCTCTTCTCCTCGTCACGCCTCCTCTGCTGCCTCTCCGCCGCGGTCCTGTCGGCCGGGTTCCACTTCTCCCACTCCGTCACCACAAGCACCCTTTTCCCGTCGATCTCCTGGAAAGAGAGCATCGGGGTGGGGCCGTCCGTGAGCGTTCGGAGTGCCTCGACGACCTCTCGTCGGTTGCCACCGAGGATGTCGCAGACGCCGTCGAGACCACCCATACCGATCGGTAACGGGATGACTCCGTGAAGGCGACGAGCCTCTTGGCTGAGCTCCATGTAGATGAAGCGCGTGGAGCGCGGGAGCCCCCGCTTGTCGCCCTGGCGGAGCTCTCTGTGGAATCGGACCCAGTCGCTCAAACAGCCACCCTCCTCAACCCCCCACCACACCGCCAGCACGCCACGACCGCCTCAAGGCTCACGCTCTCCGTCCCGCACGCGTCGCAAGCCCACGACGCCGTCTCTGGCGCGGGGGCCGGCGCCCGCGGCTCCCCACCCACGATCCACGGCGTTCCGAACTCCGACTTGACGCATCGGCAGTACGCACACCGCTCCCCGGCCGCGGTCTCCGGGCTCTTGCAGCCGCACGCAGGGCAGCACGCCGGATGGATGCTCTGATGGCTCATGCCGCATCTCCAAACAGCTTCCGCTGCTTATCGAGCAATGGCAGGCACGCGGGCGAGAACCATATGCACTCCTCCGCGCTCGTCTTGTTCCCCGCGTACGTCATCCGACAGCGGTCCCAGTTGTGCTGCACCCAGCCATCAAGCTCGTAGTCACCGCGGTGCCCGCAGAGCGCCACGCGAAGCGACGCATTCTCGCGTGCCCATGCCTCGGCCTCGGCGGCGACTAGCGCCTCACCCGCCCCGTACAGCTTCTCGAACGCCTTGTACGGAGGGTCGAGGAATACCGCGGTGTCGGCCCCTCCGTAGTGCGAGTTTAGGCACCGGTCCCAGGCTCCGTGGACGACACGGACGCGCTCCATCCGGTCGGCGAGCTCCCGGAGCCACCGCATCGCTACATGTCCCGAAGAGGTCCAGAGATCTGGGCCCCTCCCTGCGTCGCTGACATGCGGGACCTTGCCGGTGGCCTGGATGCCCCTCCCTGCGTTGCCGACATGCGGGACCTGGCCGGTGGCCTGGATGCCCCTCCCTGCGTTGCCGACATGCGGGACCTGGCCGGTCCATTCGCACCACCCACTGCCGATCCAGGAGCACTGACCCCAAAGCCACCAGCCGGCGAGCTTGGCGTCCCCGGGCCAGTTGGGGTCCTGCAGCTCGGCGCCAACACGATCGCGCTCGCCCATCATCCAGACGTGGCGCGCGCCGAGGTCGACGTGGGAGACGGGATAGTCTGCCCATCGCGCGACCTCCTCTGGCTGAGCCACGGTCGCGCGCCAGAAATTCGCAATGAAGCCGTTGGCGTCTCCGATGACCTCTAGCGAGGCAGGCTCCGGCGCTGAGAGGAGCACCGCGGCGCTGCCGCAGAACGGCTCGATGTACTGCTTGGGGCGCCCGAAGGCGCGCCAGACCGTCTCGGCGATCGTGCGCTTGCCGCCGAAGTACGGGAAGGGGGCGCGGAGAGGTTCGGTCACAGCCACGGCCTCACCGCGTTAGCAAACGCCATCAAGGCCACGAACGCCCCGACGATCAGCAGGCTCACCACGAGCTCCCGGACCCATGCATCGGAATCTCTCCGGGCCGCGGCCCGGATGGCTGCCACACTGGCCGCCTCGCACTCTGAACACACGAACTCCGGCTCCTTCAGCGCGCGCCGCAGGCGCAGGCACACCCTGCAGGTCGTGAAGAGGTGGATCGTAGCGCCGGCGTCGGGTTGGGTGATGGGGTGGGGGGTCACTTGGCGGCTCCGAAGAGGGTGGTTTGGCCATCCAACACCGTGTCGGCGGTCCTCGAGACCGGCGTCGTCTGGCTCGGCGTGTCGGCAGCCGATGGGGATCGGTAGCCGCGAAGCGATGAGCCCGACCACCGCCCCGGTTGCGGCTTGCGGTGGCTTCGTGGACGGACTCCGGTGACGATGGCGTTTGCCGGCTCAGACATACCCTGACGGCGACAGGCCTCGACGAAGATGGGAAATGAAAACATCTCGTCTTTGGCGCTAGGCCCCCTGGGGCCACGCTTTCGTACCAGGACGACGTTGCGCCCATACAGCGGCTCGTAGACGCCCTTGTGAGCCCCAGCCAAGATGTCCCACAGGGTCCATCCACCAACAATTCGGCCCCTACTCTCGAGGAGGAACGCGCGCAGCCGATCCCACTCGGCCTTAGCCGCCAGAGACTCTTTGCTGCCAACCCGGGCGAGCCACTCCAGCGCCGTCTCTTCGTCAGAGAGCTCCGCATGACGATCCAGCGTCTCCAACCAAGCGAGGACCTCCTCAGTCTCCCAGAACCACTCCTTAGTTCCTCTAACCTTGTACTGCGCAAACCTTCGGTGGAGCGCCGTCTCCTCTGGCCTGCCTCCGGGCATGGTGTGGAGCACCCTAAGGAGGCTTGCGTGTCCCGTGGCGAGGCCGCGGCGCCGTTTCTCCACCGGACCTGAGGTCAGACCAATCTTTACTTTTCCGGGGTCTCCTTGCATGACGTAGATCAACGGGCCTTTCCGGGCGTCATCGCGTTACTTCACTCCGAACATGGGCACCTGCTTCGCCCGTACAGAATTCACCGAATCCCCCAGCGCTTCCGCCGCCAGCCGCTCGCGAGCCGTCGCCGCATGATCCGGCATGCGCTCGATCCCGATGAACCTCCGTCCACGACGGAGGGCCGCCACCCCAGTGGTTCCCGATCCCGCGAACGGATCCAAAACAACCTCCCCTGGCTCGGTGAAGTCTTGGATCAGGTCGAGCATCAACTCGACCGGCTTCTGCGTCGGGTGCACGCGGCTGCCTCTCTGGCCTAGCCGGTTGGCAACAATCGGGTGGGCGTAGATGCCAACCTTACCGCCACCGTTCCACCGCTTGCGCCCGGGCGGGTGGGCGACCGTGATGGCCTCGACGCCGACGGCGGGCCGATCTCCTGTGAACTGCGGAGCTCCGCCGACGCGAACCCAGAAGCACGACCGGACGTGCTGCAGCCCAGAAGACTCCAGTGAGAGCCGCCACTTCCACATCGAATCCTCGTCGGAGAAGACGCAGACCCAGCGCCGAGCAAGGCGAGAGAACTCGCGCGCGCACCGACGCCGGAGCGTGGCCGTTAGGTGCTCGAACCCAAGATCGACTTGGCGCCGCGTCCGGCACTCGAACTCCGCGACGTCTGGCAGGTCGTTGGTCTTCGCGGAGCGCACGGACTTGTGGACGTGAGCGCTGTATGGCGGATCCGTGATGATGGCGTCGATCGACAGCTCGGTCAGTTTGCCAAGAACCGGCAGGCAATCGCCCTCGACGACGCACCACGTGGCGCGGCCCTCGAGCACGTCGGGGATGGACGCGGCCTCGGTCATCGCCCCTCCCGCGTCCCACAGTGCTCGCAGTAGCACCCCGCCCTCACCGCCCCGCTCCGATCATCAACCCTTCCCACCTCGTGGTCGCACTCGAGCTTGAAGAACAGGACGCGCGCGTTGCCTCGGGCGAGGTAGCCGATGCACTCGACGACGCGGCGCCAGGGGCCGATGCGCGGAAGCTGCGGGCTCGGCGTCGGCGGGAAGATGGGGGCGAGGGACTTCACGTCGCTTCTCCCTTCCGCGCCGCCGCATTCCCCGCCCTCTTCTTCCCCCCGCGCCTACCGATCTCCGCCATGTACCCATCGCCCCGGCTCGCCACGAGCGCCGCTCCCCCGAGCTGCCCCGCGTCGCTCGCCGTGTCGGGCGTGAAGTGGTGCGCGCGGCCGGACGCCTGCGAGGCCTTGCCTCCGGCGCTGGCGATGGCGCGACGGCGCTCGGGTGGCATGGCCGCGAAGCCGCGGCGGGGGTTGGGTTGGGTGGTGGTCATGTCGCGTTGCTCCTTCTCTCTTGCTCTGCAAAGACCCAGTCCCAGTCGACCTTGTCGGTCGCCATGTCCCGCGGCTTCTGGGTGCGACCCTGGGGCCACGGCGCGCGGCCGCCGCAAATCCCCGAACGCGCCGCGAGTCCGAGCGGCCGTCGGCAGGCGGAGCAGACCCACTGCCCCCAGTCGTGCCAGCTCTGCCAGCTCAGATACACCTGATGGCCCGGATGCTTCGGGCAGCGCGGGTCGGTGACGATGGCGCTCATGGCTTGGCCTCGCGGACGCAATCCCACCCGAACCCCCACGCATCCCGCACCAGCACCCCGTGGCGGCTGTCGCACTCCGACGACGCCGACTCGTAGAGTCCCGCGGTGACCAGGCCGATGACGACGGCCAGGACCGAGACCGTCACGATGAAGAAGGCGCGGTCGCTTAGTCGAGGGTCGGTGCGGTAGTTCACGGGGCGCCTCCGAGCTGCGCGAGACAGTCGTTTACGCTCCGCATCGCGTCGGCAAAGCGGACCTCATCTCCCGCCAGGGCAGCCCACAGCGCGCGCGCGGCGGCCGCCCGAAGGCAGGGGCGCACCAGACGCGCGTGGTGGGCCCAGAGGGCAGGGGCGCGCCAATAGAGATCGGCGAAGTAGTCGGTGCGGGAGTTCACGTCCGGACCCTCCGTCCGAGCCGGTCGCGCTTCACGCACCCCTGGCAGTGGCGCAGGCGCTCGATGTTGGTGCGCGGCTGGGTAGTGATGTAAGTGCGGTTGCAACCGCCACAGCGGACGCGGTAGGTCGCGCGGGTGCGGTTGGGGAGGCGGAGGGATTCGATCACGACGCTCATGACGCGCCCCCAGTCACCACGTCCGGGCGCCGACAGACGAGCCCGCAGGCCGCCTCATAGAGCCACGGTTTGGTGGCCCCACGAGGCCCCAGGATCGCCTCCGCGAACGCCTCGCGAGTATCCGGCCCAACCTCCGCGTCAGGCCCTCCTAAACGGTTTTGGGCGGCGTCTGTACCGGAAACCGGTTTCCGATCAGGCGTAATTACCGAGTCGCCAGCCGCCGGCAACTGCCTTGTGGCTCCAGAGGTCGCGGGGTCAGAGCCCGTCGGCCACCCTGTTTTCTCCTCGGTGTTTGCGGTACGTACCGGATTCCCGGATGAGTTGTCGGTACCGAGGGCCAGACGCGCCGCGCGCTCGGATTGGTGGAGGTAGCGGTTGGTGGTGGTCGCCTGCCGGTGTCCGACGAGGTAGCCGATGCCGGTGATGGGGGCACCAGCGTCCGCCAGGTGGGTGGCTCGCGCATGGCGGAGGTCGTAGGGGGCGACGCCGTCGAGCCCCGCCGCCTTGGCGGCCTTGGCGATGGTCTTGCCGCTCCGGTGCTTGCCGAAGATGGCATCCTGCGGCCCGGTGGGCAGACCGCGCTCGCGGCTCTCGAACTGGACCCGCAGCAAGGCGTTCTTAGCGGGGACGCTGAGGGGGACAATGCGTCCAAACCGGATCTTGTCGACCTCGTCACGGACGCGTAGCGCGGACGGGTCTACCCAGTCGGCCCATACGAGCCCGTCGAGCGTCGCCGGGCGGAAGCCCGTCTCGTACCCGAAGAGGTATCGATCGCGAACCGGGAACGGCTTCTTCTTCACCGCCCGCCCACCGACCTCTCGCCACGCCGGGAGCTCCCCCAGGAACGTCACCACGTCGACCTCGGTGAGCTGGCGCGCGTGCTCTCGCTGGCGGCCGGTCCTGGTGCCGAGCGTCCCCTTGTTCCACCGCAGCCGCCTCGGCAGCATCTCCTCGGGAATCAGCTCCCGCTCCTCACACCAGCGCAGAAACTTGTCCTGCGACCACGTCTCCTTCTTCACCGTCTTGGCAGTGGCCACCTTGAGGCGCGCGGTCCGGTAGCGCTCGCGCGCCATCCGCGAGCACATGTCGGCCAGGGTGCTGTAGTGCGCGGGCCAGTGCTTGCCGCAGTAGGTGACCTCGTAGGTGCGGAGCGTCTCGACGTCGAGCTGGCCCTGTAGCGAGGCGAGCCACTCAGCGAAGAGCACCGGCAAGTCCGCGGTCTTCAGGTCTCGGGTGGACTAGGGCCTGGCGGCGGTGCCTCCGACGACGCGCCGGAAGATGCGATCTGCCTCTTCCTGAGCCGCCCCAGGATCTCTTTTGCCGGTGCTGACAAGGTGTTCGCGGCGCCCGTGCGTGAACCGCGCGTAGCCGATGCCGCGGCGCCATTCGAGTTTGAGCCCTTTTGATGGCCGACCCATTCGAGCAAGCTCCCTTCTTCGATCAGAACCCGTCTCCCGATCCGTTTCGTCAGCACGTACGGCCGCACCCGTTCGTCGAACGTGTCGACCGAAACACCGCAGAGCTCCGCCGCCTCGCCGCGCGAGATGAGGATGGCCTGGCGACTCACGGCATCCTCCCCACCCACCCCGCCAGGACCAGCATGAGGCCGAGGCAGAACAGAAACGCGCTGGCGTCGTCGGGGGTCACGACTACTTCGAGGCCTCCGCGAAGATGGCCGCAGCGCGGATTTCGGCTTCGCTACGCCAATTCCCTTCGTCTCGGGTCCACGCCCGCTCTCTCGCCACCGACGCCCGCCCCGCGTCGATCACGTACTCGCCCGGGCCTTCACGCAGGATGCTGTCGGAGACCTGGGCGATGAAGGCGGTGACGCGGGGGTTGGTCTCCCATAGCAGGCGCGCCAGCCTGGCCGGTGAGAACCAGTGAGCATACTTGCCATGATCGGGCGGCAAACCACCGGCCGGAACCGTGTTGTGGACATCGACAGTCACTGAGCACGCCTTCGGGAACTCATACGGCGGATCAGTGGTGCGCTGAACGGGGCCGAATTCGTACACGCGTCCTTGAGCCGTCTCACACGCTCGCCACGCTTGGGTGATGAAGGCCCAACCGGCCTTTTGGGCCACAACCGCATTGCCGCCCCACCACCAGTCTGCGCCGTTCGACCGGTTGCGGTATCGGAAGGACCAGATCTCGGCGGCGCAATCGCAAGGACTCGCGCCGCAGTCCCCGCAGGCGGCGGGCTTCTCGGCTACGATGATGCGTGCCCGCAGTTCTCTATCCGACTCGAGCAAATCCGTCTTCGTGATCGTTACGTAGGGCATTTCGCGATCTCCTGTTCGCTCGTGCGCAACCGCACCTCGCTCCACGGCTCCTCCGCCACCCTTCTCCCCCGCCACTTCGCCGCCACGCCCTCGGCAAACGCCTCCGTCGTCATATTGGGGAAAGACATCAGCCTCCCGTCCTCGGCGATCACCACGTAGTAGCGCCAGCTGGCCCGCTGCCACGCCCGGGCATCTGGCAGGTCGTCGAACGAGCGGACCTCGGTCCCATCCTCGCGAAGCAAGAGGAAGCGGCTGGCCCCGGGGCGATCGGCAAGCTGCGCGGCCCGGGTCTTGGCTTCCGCGAGGGCGCGGACGTGCTCGGAGCGTGGGGCCTTGAATGGGCGATAGCTGGTGTCCGGAAGCTCGGGGTCGGGCTCGAGGAGATCGGCGAGGGACGGGATGGGGGCGGTCATGGTTAGGTCTCCATCAGCGGTCGGTAGTCCACTCCGCGCAGGCCGAAGGTCGAGGCGACCGCGTTGTGGGCCGTGAGCCCCTGCGGTTCCCCGAACCGCCGCTCTGGATCCTCCGGATTCGGCAACGGCCTCAGTTCATGGTGAACGCGAAGCCAGAACTCGCGGGTCGAGCCGTCGCCCTCCTTCGTGGCATTCCACACGCGAACCGCGAGGAGCGGCCGCCCACCATCCGGCATCTCACGCCGATAGAGTTCCCCGTAGACATCCTTCGACACGAGCTTCGCGCCACTGTCTCGCATGAAGCGTTCGACGCCCATCTTCTCGACCATGATCCGCCGGACCTCGGCGTTTCGCTCGCCATCGATGTTGGCGACGGAGATCGTCTCTGGCCGCTCGACCACGTAGTCCGGCACAGTCACTCCGTGGACGCGGTGCAGTCCCCAGCCGTCTGGCCACTGGATGGCCTGGCGCGTGTCGGAGTGCAGGCGGCCCTGATCGTCGCGGTCAATCCATGACGGACGCTCCGAGACCATGACGAAGTCGCGATGGGGCCACCACCAGCAGGCTGATTCGACCGTGCCGATGTACGCCCGGGCGCGCGCATCGAGTTCGTCGCCAACCGTCAGGCCGCACACCTCCTGAAGGAACGAGACGTACGACGGCCACCATGGCCAGAGCTGCCCGGAGAACCGGCTGCTGTAGCCGCGTTGGATCGTTGAGATCACCGCCTTGAAGGCGGGATCGGCCGAGCCGACGGCCGAGCGGACGGCCGAGTCGACGGCCGAGTCGACGGCCGAGCCGACGGCCGAGCGGACGGCCGAGTCGACGGCCGAGTCGACGGCCGAGTCGACGGCCGAGTCGACGGCCGAGCCGACGGCCGAGCGGAC
>Ga0210402_10002476_pt1 | contig 17979 bp, 14 predicted proteins | sample IncBWC7MmetaG_FD_161055 | JGI IMG/M metagenome (GOLD analysis project Ga0210402, IMG submission 161055) | Forest soil microbial communities from Barre Woods Harvard Forest LTER site, Petersham, Massachusetts, United States - Inc-BW-C-7-M | ecosystem: Environmental > Terrestrial > Soil >... | reverse complement strand
CTGACTGACTCTACAGCGCCCGGCGTTTCTTCCGATCGGCCAACTCTCCGATACCTAATTTGGACAACTGTGGGCACAGACACTCTTGTCTGTGCCGGCGCTCGCGGCAGCCGACCGGCAACTAACCAGGGATGCAATCTCGATAGGCGGTAGCGCGGCACAGACAAGAGTGTCTGTGCCACATCGGTCCTGTTGATCGAACCCCTCTGCCCTGGTCGTAGCTTTCTCTTTTGCGAAATCGGAACCGCGGATTGCGGCATCGCAACGATTCTTTGCGACATCGAAACCGACGATTGCGGCATCGCAACGATTCTTTGGGCCTACCCCGATTTCGTGGACGGGTTAGTGTTTGAGTCAGGCGACCGTGGCCTGACTGCGTTCGAACTGAACAGGTGAATGGTATCCGAGCGCTGAATGCCGACGACGCGTGTTGTAGAAGCCTTCGATGAAATCGAAGATCGCATCGCGAGCTTCGTCGTGATTCCGGAAAGTTGACCGGTCGATCAATTCGCACTCGAGCGTGGCGAAGAAGCTTTCGCACATGGCGTTGTCGTAGCAGTCGCCGACTGAGCCCATCGAGGGTCGCACGCCGGCTTGCCGGCATCGCTTGCCGAACTCGATCGACGTGTACTGACATCCCTGATCGGAGTGATGAATGACGTCGGTGGGTGATCGTTGGGCGATGGCCATGTTCAGCGCTGCCGTGACCAGCGGCGTCCTCAGATGCGATTCCATCGCCCAACCGACGATCTTGCGGCTCCACACATCGAGAACGACTGCGAGATAGAGAAAGCCGACCCACGTCGGCACGTACGTGATGTCGGCCACCCACAGGGCGTTCGGCTTGTCGGCGACGAACTTGCGATCGACTAGGTCGGGAGCTGGTCGCGCCGATCGGTCCCGGCGCGTGGTCACAGTCGACCTTCGGCGGCTTACTCCTCTGATCTTAGATTCCTTCATCAGGCGCGCTACCCGCTTCCGACCGACTCTGGTTCCTTCCTGTTGCAACTCCGCGTGAATCCGAGGTGCGCCGTATGTCTGACGCGACCGTCGATAAATCGCTTCTATCCTTTGCTGAAGGTTTTCGTTCTCTCTGGTTCTCACCGATTTCAGTCGCCGGCACCATGCGTAGTACCCGCTGGCGGAGACTTCCAGCACCCGGCACATCGCTCGGATCGAGAACAAGGCCTGGTTCGCGCTCACGAACATAAAGATCCTTTCGACTTCTTCTCGGTCTCCTGAGCGAACCAGGCCGCGGCTTTTGACAGGATCTCTCGTTCTTCCTTCAGCCGCGCATTCTCCCGGCGCAGACGCGAAAGCTCCTCACGCTCTTCCGTCTTCAGGCCGTCCGTGCGACTTCCTTCATCGAGATCGGCTTGCTTAATCCAGTTCCGGATCGACTGCGCCGACGGCTCGAACTCTCTTCCAAGATCCTCCGCCGTTCGACCCGATCGAGCCAAGCGAACCAGCTGCTGCCGAAACTCTTCCGAATATGACTTCCTTCTCTTTCCCATCGTGGACTCCTTCCCAACATCGTCAGGTGTCCACGAAACCGGGTCAACTTCAAGTCAAGTTTTGGCCGCACTGAGGCGTGACAAATGACCTGCCTCTCATGAACTGAAATAGGCCATGATGGATGCCCTGCGACGCGGCAAAGATATGACTTGCCCTCGTTCTTCGGTGGATGTTTCTCCCCTACCGCCCCCCATCCAAAATCGCGTTCAACCGCCCCGCCGCCTCCCCCACCCGAGGTCCCGGGCGGGTGAACAGGTTCTCGTCGACGGCGATGGCCACTACGTTCTTCGTGCCGGCGCGGGTCAGAAGGGCGTGGACGGCTTCGGGGGTGACGGAGTGGTTGGGGTAGAGGAGGAGGTCGGGAGGGTGGGCGACGAAGGATTCGAGGGAGTATTGCGGCCAGCCGTTCACTTCGACGGCGTTCGTCGCACCGCAGAGGGTAATGAGGTCGTCGGCGAAGGTGTTGCGGCCGGCGACGTAGAGAGGGTCGGTCCAGACGGCGAGCATGACGCGGGGCGGGTTGATACGCGTGCGGCGCTGATGGGCGAGCCTGTCGTTCAGGGCGGCAACGGCGGGCCGGCCGTCGAAGCCGAGGGCGGTGGCGATCGACGTCATCGACTTGGCGATGTCGGCGAGGCGCTCGTTGGTGACGACGAGGAGCGGGATGTGCACCGTCGCCAGCGAGCGACCGAGGTTCGGTTGCAGGCCGGCGGCGTTGGCGATGACGAGATCGGGGCGGACAGCGACGATCTTTTCGAGGTTCGGCTGGAGGCCGCCGACGCGCGGGAGCTTACGGTCGGGCATGGCGTCGGCGGAGAAGTCGTCCGTGCCGGCGATGCGCCCTCCGGCGCCGAGGGCGATCACCATCTCCGTCACGTTGGGGGCGAGGGTGACGATGCGCTGCGGCGTTTGCTTGGAGGCGGGTTCGTGAGCGGTGCAGGATGAGAGCACGGCGAGCACCAGCACAGACAAGAGTGTCTGTGCCACATTGGACCAGTGTGTCTGTGCCACATCCAAACAAAAACCGCGGCGTCGCCGCCGCGGTTCGCAAGAAACAGATTGCGTCATGGCTACGACTCGCCGCCTTCGTCGTCTTCCATGTCGTTGTGGATGCCGAGGCGGGCGCAGGCGGCGGCGTACATCTGCTTGGAGGCGTTGATCGCGTTCTGCAGCTCGGCGATCCGATCTTTCACCTTGGCCAGCTCTTCTTCGATCTGGTCCTTCAGGTCGCCGATCTCCTGCTTGGTGACCTGAAGCGTCGTCTCGTAGAACTTTTTTTGCTGATCCGTGATGACGGCCATGTTTTCTCCTTACGTCGCGTGCGGACGGTGGGCGATTATAGCTTGAAGTCGACGCTCACCGTCGTCCACGACTTCACGCGCACGCCGTCCTTTTCTCCGGGTGCGAATGTCGAGCGGCGGACGCTCTGATCCGCTGCTTCGCTGAGTCCCATCACTCCTCCGCGGATGATTCTGGTATCCAGCACACGGCCCGTTTCGGAAACGAGGACGCTGATGATCACACTCCCCTGCACATGCTGCAGGCGGGCCATCGGTGGATACGTCGCCGGTGCCTGGCGCGTGGTGTGCGCGGGGACGAGTCCCGGCGTTCCGGCGGCAACGAGATCGCCGACCTGTGTGCGCGGTGCCTCGGGTTGCGGCGCGGGACGCGACTCGGCCACCGGCTGCGGGGCCGGAGCCGGCGGCTGCGGGGCGGGCACTGGACGATTTTCAACCACCGGTTGCGGAGCGACCGTTTGCGTGGCCACCTGCGGCTGCGGCGTTGGGACTGGCGCGGACGGACGCGTCGTCGTCGCGGGCGGCTGGTTCTGCGCCTTGGCGAGTTGCTCGAGCCTGGCCTTCTCCGCGGCCATCCGCTTGGCAACCTCTTCGTTCACCTTCGACGCATCGATGGCCGGCGACGTCGATGCCGGAACGACCGTGCCGAGGGCGGGGGTGACCGTCGCCGTCGTGGCGATGCTTGTCGTGGTAGCCGGCCTGGTCACGACCGGCGTCCTGGCTGGCGTCTTCGTCGACGACGGCTTGCGCATCATCAGAAACCCGACGACGGCGGCGATGACGACGATGGCGGCGATGGCGATCGGCACGACCGGCGGTTTCTTCGCCGGCACCGCCGCAATTGGCGCAACCACGGGCGCCGGCGCCCGCGCCGGAATGGCGACGACAGGAGCGGGCTTCAGCGGCTTCAGCTCATTGGCCGCCAGCACCGGTTCGGGCGCGTGGTACTCGACCGGATGCTGCTGCACGGGCGCGCTGGTCGACAGCCGATGCATGTAGATGGCCACATCGGCGCTGGCCGGTGTCGGTTTGAAGCTGTAGAGAATGGCGTCGAGATCGCGCTGCATCTCGCCGGCGGTCTGGTAGCGGTTGGCCGGATCCTTCTGCAGCGCCTTGAGGACGATGGCGTCGATCTGCGGCGTCACCTCATCGTTGTATTGCGACGGCGCGGTGACGCGGGCTTCGCGTACCTGCTCGAGGATCGAGAGCTCGTTGTCGCCGCTGAAGAGCTTGCGCGCGGTGAGCATCTCGAACAGCACCGTGGCCAGGGCGAAGATGTCGGAGCGGCGGTCGATGTTGCGGCCCCAGGCCTGCTCGGGCGACATGTACTGCAGCTTTCCCTTGAGCGCGCCGGCCTGCGTGTGCGATGCCTTCGATGCCGCTTTGGCGATACCGAAGTCGCAGAGCTTGATGTCGCCTTCCTCGGAGATGAGGACGTTCTGCGGCGAGACGTCGCGATGGACGAGACCCATCTCCTTCCCTTCGAAGTCATGTTTCCGATGCGCGTAGTCGAGCGCCGCGGCGACTTTCGAAGCGATGAAGAGCGCGATCTCGGTCGAGAGCGGCTGATCGCGCTCCTGGGCTCTCCTGAGGATGTTCTTCAGATCGTACCCATCGATGTACTCCATGGCGATGTAGTACGAGCTCTGAATCTTGCCGAGGTCGTAGATGTGGATAATGTTGTTGTGGTTGAGCTGCGCGGCCAGCTTCGCTTCATCGACGAACATCTCGATGAAGTCCTGGTTGTCGGAGAGGTGCGGCAGGATTTTCTTGATGGCGACGATCTTCTGGAATCCTTCCACGCCTTTCATGCGCGCTTTCCAGACCTCGGCCATTCCACCGGTGGCGATCTTTTCCAGCAGGACGTACTGGCCGAACTGGATTCCGTCGGAGGGTTCCTCCTCCTCGGGATGCGGAGGGGGAACGACGGCGGGAAAGACCGGCTGCGAGATCGGCATCCGCTCGAGCGTGGGAATGGCCACGCGCACGGTCTCGGCGGGAGATGGAGCCGGGCGAGGGGCGGTCTGCTGCGGCGGTGGAACCGGCTGCGGACGCGGGGTCGCGGGCGGAGGGGCCGCGGGCCGGGGAGTGGAAACGGCCGGCGTCGGAACCGTTCCGGGCGACGTGTTGCGCCGGGCGTCTTTCTCAAGACCGGAGAGCGTGTCCTGGAAGCGCTTGTCGAGCGTGGGAGAGCTCGGCCGCGGCTTGGCTGGCGGTGCCGCGGCGGGGGCGGCAGACGGCTGCGCGGATGCGGGAACGGGTGGGTCCTTCTTCTTCTGCTGCGGCATCATGCCGGCCAGTGTGTCCGCCAGCATTTTGTCGACATCGTCCTTGGGGTTCATCGGTTTCCTCGCTGCGTTTGACGGAGCTCTGTCATCGTCCAGTAGCTCGCCGAAAATTTCGTTGGATGTCAATTGCCCTTGATCGGCGACCGGCGGAGAGGCCATGCGGACGGTGAAATCGCCGTCCAGCACCGGCGACCAGGAGGCCTGTGCCACGCCGAGCATCTGCTGCACTTTGCCGAGAAACTCGTTCTCAGTGTAAGGCTTGGGAAGGATGTCCGACGCGCCGAGGCGGCCGGCATCGGAGCGGGGACTCTCGCCACGATAGCCGGAGACGGTGAGCAGGATAGGCGTGCGCGCCTGCGAACTACGTCCGCGGATGGCCCGGATCAGATCGGCGGTGCTCACTTTCGGAATGACCGAAGAGAGAACGATGAGCTTGGGCTGGACCGCGTCGACGACCTTCAGCGCTTCCTCGCCATCTTTCGCGAACCATGCCTGGAACGGCTGACCGGCCAGGGCCTGCTTGACCCGGTCGGTATAGCGCGGCTCGTACTCGACAACGAGAATGTTTTCAGGCATGTACGTTTGGGTTTTGCATTTTGGCACAAGTGGGGGTGGGTGTGGGGGTGGGGTGTCGGGGTCGACGGTTATCGGTTGTCGGTTATCGGTTGTCGGCGGTCGGGGGTCGGACCGGGATCGAAGCAATGTTGAATGTTGAGTGTTCAGTGTTGAATGTTGAATGATCTGACAGGGTCGGCACATTCAACATTGAACATTCAACATTTGACAGCCTCCCGCCAACTCACGCCTCGACCCCCGCCCCCCCGCCCCCCCGACCCCCGATAACCGACAACCGACAACCCCGTCCCACCCACCCCCCACAACCCCCTTGCATTTCCAAACGACCTTCCCCATACTACGTATCGCACCTTTCGTGCGACGATCTCAGTAAGGCATCCCGCCGGGCGTTCCAGAGAATGGTTTTCTCCGCCCTGATCGTCGGCTTTCCGGCCAGACTCGAAGGTAATCAATAACCCAAAGTTGTTTTATGAGTTCGCATGACGCCAGACAATCGACAACCGCGTAAGCGCCGCCGGCGCAAACGGCGAGCGGGCGCACCCGGCGAGAATCCGGGAAACGTCGCACCGCAGGGCCAGCCAAACGGCAACGTCGCCATCAACGGCGACCAACAACCCTCCTTTAATGATGGTCAAGGCGGAGGCGCCGGTCGGCGCCGGCGCAACCGTTCACGACGCCGCGGCGGCCACCCGGGCTACTCCGGCGATGCCCCGCAGGGGCTACCGATCGATCTGCCGGCCGGCGAGCTGGCCCCGGTATCGGGCGTGCTCTGGATCAAACCGAACGGTACGGGCCTGCTCGTCCAGCCGGCGAACAATTACGTTCCGACACAGGGCGACGCCATCGTCCCCCGCCCCGTCATCGAGCGCTTGCACCTGCAACCGGGCCTGCTGCTCTCCGGCAGCGCCCGCCGCGCGGGCAACAACATCGAGTTCGTCGGCCTCGAGGCCGTCGAAGGGATGCCGCTGGAGGAGTACCGCGAATCGCGGCGCCCCTTCTCCGAGCTGATCTCGATCGATCCGAATGAGGTGTTCAAGCTCGAGACCGAGCCGGAGCGTCTGACCACGCGCGTGATCGATCTCCTCTCGCCGCTCGGCAAAGGGCAGCGCTGCCTCATCGTGGCACCGCCGAAGGCCGGCAAAACGACACTGCTGAAAGACATCGCCCACGGCCTCAACCTCAATCATCCCGAAGTCGTCCTCTTCGTTCTGCTGGTCGACGAGCGCCCGGAGGAAGTCACCGACTTCCGGCGTTCCGTGGCCAAGGGCGAAGTGGTGGCCTCGAGCTCCGACGAAACGGCGGAGAACCACATCCAGATCGCCGAGGTCGTGCTCGAACGGGCCCGGCGTCTGGTGGAGATGAAGCAGGACGTGGTGATCCTCTGCGACTCCATCACCCGCATGTCGCGCGCGTACAACAACGAGCAGCGCGGCTCGGGGAAGATTCTCTCCGGCGGCATCGATGCGCGGACGATGGAGAAGCCGCGGCGCTTCTTCGGCGCGGCCCGCAACGCGGAAGATTGGGGCTCGCTGACGATCATCGCCACGGCCCTGGTCGACACCGGCTCGCGCATGGACGAGGTGATCTTCCAGGAGTTCAAGGGAACCGGAAACACAGAGATCGTGCTCGACCGCGGCCTGTTCGAACGGCGCATCTTCCCGGCCATCAACATCGCCCAGACCGGCACGCGCAAAGAAGAGAAGCTTCTTCCGCCGACGGTGCTGCCGAAGACGCACACGCTGCGCCGGGCGCTGGCCGGAACCGATCCGCTGAATGCGATGAAGATGCTCCTGGAACGGCTGCAGAAGTTCTCGTCGAACGACGCGTTCCTGAAGAGCTTCTGAGGCCGGCACGGCCGGCAGCGTTGGTTGCCCAAGGCTCCGCCAGCAGCAGCGTAGGAACGTTTCTACAGCGCAGGCTCCTGGAGCGTGTAGCACAACGGTGACGGCCGGTACCCGACGCAACCGACGAATCAAGGTCGCGGACGAGTCCTCTTTTCGCCCGAAAAAGCTCACTACTCGCACCCGAAACAGCCGGTTCGGCAAACCGCGTTTTTGATTCAAAAAACCGGTTTTCGCACATCACGCCGATTTCACTAAATCACTACTCGTTTTGTGTCGAAGTGGTGTACAAAGACGCCTACATCCAACTTCCCCCCAAAGCCCAGTCACGACAGGAGGATTTCTATGTTTCAAAACCGTGCACGAATTCTGTTCATGGCGCTACTCTGCTGCGTCATGACCTTGGCCGCGTTCGGCCAGGGTGGCAACATCACGAATGGCTCGATCAACGGACACATCACTGACTCAAGTGGTGCGGCGCTGCCGGGCGTGACGGTCTCGGCGACCAACGCCGGAACCGGGTTGAACCGCACCACGGTGACCGACAGCACCGGTGGGTACCAGTTCAACCTTCTTCCGCCAGGGCGGTACCGCGTCGATGCGGAACTGGCCGGGCTTGGAAAAGCCTCGTTGCCCGCCGTGGAGGTTCTTCTCGGTAACGACACCAGGGCGGACATGAAGATCTCGCCGCAGGTCACCGAGTCGATCACCGTCTCGGCGGTGGCACCGGTCATCGATACACAGCGCACGGGCATGGCCGCATCGGTCACAAACCGGCAGATCCAGAGCCTTCCACTTCTGGGCCGCGACTTCCGCTCCCTGGCCGCGCTCACGCCGGGCATCACCACGGCTTCGTTCGACGGATCGATCACCGCCAACGGCGCACGGCCCCTGTCGACGGACTACAACATCGACGGTGCCAGCTCGAACAACGACTTTTTCGGTCAGCAGACCGGCGGCTCCCGTCCTCCGTTCACCTTCTCGCAGGCCGCCATTAAAGAGTTCCAGGTCATCCGCACGCAGTACGACGCCGAGTACGGACGCGGCGTCGGCGCGGTCGTCAACGCCATCACCAAGAGCGGCACGAATGAGCTCGACGGCGAGGCGTTCTACTACAGCCGCAAGAAGAGCTGGGCCGATACACGGGCGACCACCGTCAATAGCAACATCGGCGGCACCACCTTCCCGCTCTCGATCTCCGATAGTTTTTCGGCCATCGACGTCACCCAGCCCGGATTTGACCTCGGCGGCCCGATCGTGCGCGACAAGCTGTTCTTCTTCGTCAACGCCGACGGCATGAAGCGGACGCAGCCAGTCCTCTTCGGCAGCGCGAGCGACATGCGCACGTCAGCCCAGTTCACCGCGCTCACCTCGGCGCAACAGGCGGCCGTGCTGGCCAAGATTCAGACCGCCGTGGGCCAGCCCTACGAGTCAGGCCTGCAGTACAGCATCGGCAACAAGCTCAACACCTATCTGGTCAAGCTCGATGAAAACCTGGGAGCGACGACCCACCTGTCGCTGCGCGACAACATCACGAAGTACGACACGACGGACAGTGGATCGACGACGACATTCGGCCTCAATCAGACAAACGAAGTCGACAAGTTCTACCAGGTCGCTCTCGAAGGGGACACGGTCCTCGGCAACAACCTGTTCAACCAGTTCATCGGACAGGTCGGCCGGGACCAGCGCCCGGTAACGGCCGCCGCCACGGGCACCGAGTTTTCGATCAACTGGGGAACCAACCAGTTCTTCGGCGCGGCCGACACCACCCCGAATACGGCTGATGAAAAGAAATATCAGATCAAAGAAACACTGCAGTACCAATGGCGCGGACAATCGCTCAAAGCGGGCTTCGAACTGCTCCACCGCCACCTGTTCGACTCGTTCCCGCGCTTTGCCGGTGGCATGTTTGCATTCAACAACCTGACCAACTTCCTCAACAACGTCCCGAACACGTTCACGCAGGCCTACGGCCCGCAGAACGGTGACGTGGCCTGGAACACCAACCTCTGGGGCTACTACGCCAATGACAGCTTCCACGTCGGCCCGCGCCTGACCATCGATGCCGGCCTTCGCTACGACCTGGAAAAGACACCGCGTCCTTCGGCGAACGCCTTCCCGCAGCATCCGGAGTTCCTCTCTCAGATCAAAGACGACAAGAACAACTTCGCCCCGCGGCTGTCCTTCGCCTACCACGGCTTCCGCAACGGCCGCTCCGTTCTGCGCGGCGGCTCGGGCAAGTTCTTCGAGTACATGCCCGACATCCTGCTGGCCTCGCCGATCCAGGGCATCAGCGGCGCGCTGTTGACGACCACATTCACCTGCACCACGACGGCGACGAATCCCTGCCCGACCTATCCCAACATCCTCTCGCCGGCCGATTTCCTGGCGAAGTCGAAACTGAGCGCAAACCTGGTCACCATCGGCTCGAACTACCAGGCACAGGAGGCCCTCCGTTCGAGCCTCCAGTTCGAACAGCAGCTCAGCCAGACCTACAGCGCCGGTATCAGCGGCGTCTACTCGAAGCTGACACACGTGCAGGGCACCAAGAACATCAACCTCGTCAACACCGGCGTGGTCCTCGGCAATATGCCGGTCTATGACTACAACAGCTCGACCAACCCCGCCCGTCCGTACAACGACCTGGGGATCATCCGCGAGATCACGAGCAACGAGCAGGCGTGGTATCGCGCCGCCACACTCGAGTTCCACAAGATCGCCCTCAACGACTCGAAGCTGTCATGGAACCTCAGCTACACGCGCTCGGCGTCCATCGACGACGAGACGAACACGCGCTCCACGTCAACGACCTTCCTCATCGACCCGAACAACCCCAGCCTGAGCGAAGGCATCGGCGACAACGACGTCAAACATCGTTGGGTAGGCGACGTCGTCTATCGCCTTCCGTGGGGCTTGCAAGTCTCCGCGGTCGGCTTCTGGCACAGTGGCTTCCCCTACACTGCCGCCATCAGCTTCACTTGCTCGGGCTGCACGGCCAACAGCCTCACCGGCCAGGCACAGACGAGCGTGGCCGCGAACTTCACCCCGGTCTTCGTGAATTCGAGCGGCCAGATCATCGACATCACCCAGGGCAGCGGCATGACCAAGGCGCAGTTTGCGGCTTTCCTGAGCACACAAGGCGGCCATCTGATCACCCGTAACAGCTTCCGCATGCCAAGTGTTTATGACGGCGACCTTCGCCTCACCAAGACCTTCAACCTCATGCGGGGCACGCAGCTTCAACTGATCGGCGAGATGTTCAATGTGCTGGGCAAGAACATCTACTCCGTCCCAGGAGTCAATCAGGACCTGTTCCGGGTGACGTACACCGCGTCGACCGACAAGTACACGATCACGAAGTTCACGAACAACATCTCTCCGGTTGGCACGCCGGCAAATCAGCAGAACACGTTCGGCATTGCCCAGGCCTACTCCAACGAAGTCAACCCGCGCCAGTTGCAGTTCGCGGTGAAAGTCGTCTTCTAGCTCGAATCTCCCGATTGAAAACGAAGGCCACCCGTTCGCGGGTGGCCTTTTCTTTTGGGAAGACGGTGTAGTATGGTACTGGTATGGTAAAGAAGGTCACCTACACGCTGGACGACGCAACCGTGCGCCGGGTTGACTCCGCGTCCGAACGGCTCAAGATGCCGAAGAGTCAGGTCATCCGCGATGCGGTTGCCGAGTTCGACGAAGGCCTTGGCCGGCTCAGCGAAAGGGAGCGCCTGCGGCAGTTGCGTGTGCTTCGGGACCTCGTTCCGTTAATTCCCAAACGGCCACGGGCCGAGGTGGAACAAGAAATCGCGGAGATCCGGTCTGCTCGCCGCACTGGCGGACGCGGGGGAACGCCCAGAGGCTCTCGCTGATCGTCATCGACACATCAGCCTTGATCGACTCGCTGACTGGCCACCGGCGATCTCTGTCCCGAATGACTGAGCTCATCAACTCCGGCGAGCCGCTGATAGTGCCCACGGTTGTCCTCTACGAGTGGTTGCGGGGACCACGGCTGCCTCAGGAGTTGGACGCCTGTGAGGAGCTCTTTCCGCAGGATCAAATTGTCGTATTCGGGCTCGCCGAAGCCAGGGTTGCATCCCGTTTGTATCGAGAGGTCCGCCACCCGCGAGGACGGGAAATCGACCTTGCCATTGCCGCCACGGCCATTACCCGCGACGCCGCTCTTTGGACATTGAATCACGACGACTTCCGCGACATCGCTCACTTGACGCTGATCTGACGCGTCAGCCGACGATCGCGCCGACCAGATCGTACGGATGGGCGTCCGTGATGGAGACGCGGGCGAATGCCGGCAGTGTTTCCGGCAGGAGGTCGATACCGTCGTTGACGAGAAGGCGGCCGTCGATCTCGGGAGCCTGGCCGATGATGCGCCCTTCCAGCAGATGCTCGGTCTCGGAACAGACGCCGGTGATGAGCGCATCGAATGTCTCGCCGAGCTTGGCCTCGTTACGCGACCGGGAGATCTCCTGCTGCAGTTGCATCAGCTTCTCGCGGCGGCGTTCCGCGGTCTTCCGCGAAGGGAGGCCGGGCATGCGCGCGGCGACGGTGGCCTCTTCCGCCGAGTAGACGAAGGCTCCCATCTGATCGAACTGCGCCCACTCGACGAAGTCATAGAGCTCGCCGAAATCGCGCGGCGTCTCGCCGGGATGGCCGGTTATGAACGTCGTACGCAGCGAGAGGTCGGGGACCAGCTCGCGCATCCGCGTCACCATCGCTCGATAGTCGTCCGGCGATCCGGGGCGGCGCATCGTCTTCAGGACGTTCGCCGACACATGCTGCAGCGGGATGTCACAGTACGAAGCGAAACGCTTCTCCTTCCCCATCAGCTCGAAGAGCGACCAGTCGATGGAGCCGGGATAGGCGTACAGGAATCGAATCCAGGGGAAGCCGGTCTCGGAAAGGAGCGTGCGCACGAGCGTGGTCAGGCCGTTGTTTATAAACAAATCTTCGCCGTAGCGCGTGGTGTCCTGAGCCACGAGACAGAGCTCTTTGACCCCCTGCGCCTCGAGCGCCCGCGCCTCGCGCACCAGCGAGTCGATGCCGCGGCTGCGGAACTTCCCACGCATCTGCGGGATCGCGCAGAACGTGCACGGATTCGAGCACCCCTCGGAAACCTTGAGATAGGCGTGCGCCGTCCCCTGCGCCAGGACGCGCGGCAGGTCCTCGTACAGCCTCACCGACATCTTGCGCTTGGCCGGCGCGGCATCGTCGATCCGGCCGGTGACGGCGGCGGTGATCGCTTCGAGCGAATCGAGGCCGACGAAGGCGTCGATCTCCGGGATGGCCTGCTGCAAATCGGCGCGGTACTTCATGACCATGCATCCGGTCACGACGAGCCGCTGCACTCCCTTCCCCTTGCGGTCAGCGACCTCGAGGATGGTATCGATCGATTCCTGTTTGGCCGCGTCGATGAAGCCGCAGGTATTGACGATCACCACGTCCGCCGACTCGAGATCATTCGTGATCTCGATCTCGGATTCCTCCCGGAGCTGCCCGAGCATGATCTCGCTGTCGACGAGATTCTTCGGACAGCCGAGGGAGATCATTCCCACCCGGCGGACAGACCTGCTGATCGATACATCGACACTCATGGACAGGCGTGGAACAGGGACAGGAGGGCTCGTATTCTGCGCGCTACGCGCGCGTTGTCGGTTATCGGTTGTCGGTTTGTCGGAGCCGGGTCGATGTGGCACAGACACTCTTGTCTGTGCCTCCGGCCGGAGCAATGACGCAGAGTGCTTGCGATGAAAGTCGTGGCGAGAGCCGGCACAGACAAGAGTGTCTGTGCCACATCGCCCCGCAACCGACACCCGGCAACGTCCTACTTCAACACCGCGCTGTTCCTCTCGTCGGCCATGATCGCTGTAAAGACGCGATTCAATTCCGCCAGCTCGGTGCGGGGGACGCTGAACCGCTCGACGCGATACTCGCGGTGATAGTGCAGCACGTTCTTCTCCACTCTGGTCTCGCTGCCGTAGCGGAATCCGGAGGCGTTGACGTTGACGGCGGCGGGCAATTCGTCCACCGTCAGGCCCTCCGGCAAGATGATGTCGATGTCATCGGTCTGGAGCGACGGGCCGTCGGTCTCATAGTCGAAGGCGCGCTCTTTCAGATCGATCACCGCCTCCGCTTTCTCGCCCAGGACGCGCGGACGGACCAGCAGGAGCGCGCCGGCTCGCTTCGCGTACGCCGAAGCGGAGATTTTGTAGCGGAAGACGAGATCGCGCGACGAGTCGGTCAGGTTTTCGATCATGAAACCGGTCATTTCGAATTGCGACAGGTGCGCGCCGACCCGGCCGTGGATTGCGCGAAGGCGCTCGGCCTCCGTCATTCCGTGCAGCCACGACCGCCACGACGCGGCAATGCTGCCGCTGCGTGTTTCCTGCACGTCACCGCGCAGGGCGCCGGCGGCGTCGAGCGACAATGTTGCCGCCACCGTAAGCCGGTTTTCGGCTGGGCCGGCCGGAGCGATGTGAATGACCGTCCCCCCTTCCGGCGTGACCACCAGCAGTTCATTGTTCTGCAGGTACTCGGGAAGCGAGCCCAACGGGGTCATCTCGTCGGTCGGATCAAAGATCAGAATCCGGCCGAGGCGAGGATACGTGATGACCGCGGGAAGCGCGGGCGCGTCCGCACCCACGGGTACGGCCACGACGACGTGATTGAACCCTTCCACCGAGGCGAAGGCCGGCTCGACGGTGCCGCGTTGTGTCGTCGCCAGAACGTAGTTCGACGCCACGCCGGCTTCATGAAGCAGCGCCCGCATCAGCGTCACCTTGTCTTTGCAGTCGCCGTAATGATTCAGGAGGATGTCGCCGGCGAGGTGAGGCTGATACCCGCCGAGGCCGATCTCAATGGCCACGTAGCGGACGTCGTGCTGCGTGAACGCCCCGATGGCGGCGACTTTCTCGAACGCCGAAGTCTTACCGGCCGTCAGCTCGCGCGCCTTGACCGCGAGTTGCGGCGTCGCGACCCCTCGGTCGGCTGTCAGCGCCGAGTACCACGCGGCAACGTCGTCCCAGGTTCGATGGGCCTTCCCGGCGACCTGCTCGCGCGGCGGGATGAAGTTCACGCTCAGTCTCGCCGCAACGACGTTATTGGCGAGGCGATGCGGCTCCTCTTTCAACGCCGCGATGTTGCTCATCTCCCACACCGTCGCCTCGCCCGTGCGTACCGCGGCCACGCCGGGAGTGTTGAACCATTTCTCGTCGTGTGCCCAACCGTCGGGCAGAACGAGCGAGTAACGGGCAGACATCACGGGGATACCAGCCTGGAAAACCCAGGCGTCCTGTAAGGCATAGGGGCGGCCACGCTGCTCGTACTCGACGCCGATGATGCTTCCCGGCTCCGCGCCGGGGATTCGCAGCATGAAAAGGTTCTGATCGCTGTACAACTCGCCGGGAACGGCGGACGACTCGATCGCGTCTTTGTCGCCGGTCTGCAGCTCCGCGCCTTTCGCGGTAATGGTCCAGGCATGCAGCGACTTGAGGCGCGTCTCGGAGTCTTCACGAATCGCGATCTCGCCGAGGTCACGGCCGGCGCTGGTGAGAATCTTCGAGACGGAGCGGTGCAGAACGCGGATCTCCCCCGCCCCCGAGACGGTGGTCGTGGTCTCGTCGAAGAGCACGACGCCGCGCGGATCGCCGGCAAGTACCGGAACCGGCGTCGCCGCCGCTGCTTTCACCCAGTCGGGGACACCGCGCCCGAAGGCGCCACCGGCACACGCCAGCAAGGCCAGCGCGGCGAATCCGCGTCGCATCACTTGCCGCTCCCGGCCGCTGACGCCGCCTTGCGCAGCACGACCTGCTCCTGATCGGCGCCGGCGACTTTGCTGAAAAACCCGCGCAGGACCGGATACTTGTCGCTGCCGACGATCTCCGCCTCCACCACCAGCTTGCGGCTCAAGGAAACCGCACCGTCGCCCTTCTGGTACGTGGTCGCGTACCGAAGGGCACCCACGTCGATGTTCGCCGCCGCGGGCAGCGATTCGACGTCGTAGCCGGCGGGGAGATTCAGAGTCACTTCATCATTATCACCATAGCCATAGCGAAAGTAGATCGCCGTCTTCCGCTGCTCGGACGGGAACGGACTCTTCTGCGTGCTGGCGAAGACCGACAGCGGCACCATCGCCCGCGAACCGACCAGCGACGCGGCCGAGGGCAATTCCACGGTGGCGGAAACGACGAACGGCTCCTCGGACGCCCGCAGATCTTTGACTTCGGTGATCTTCACCACGGCACCCTCGGCGAACCACGTCTTCATCTCTTCCTCGATCGACTTTCGTGCCGCCGCCTCGTCGTCATTCCGCAGCGCGAACCGTTTCCGCAGCGCCTGCTGCCCGCGCCAGGTGATGATGGCGTTACCGCGCAAGATGCCGTCCTCGAGCCGCAGAATTGCCGTGCGCGTTGTCGCCGCGGCAGCAGACGGCTGCCGGGGAGTGTCGACCCATACCGCCTGGTCCTGCTTCCTGGCGATCAGCAGACCGGGCGTGTTCGACTTCTGCCACGACAGGATGCCGAACGGCGCGTACGGCGTGCCGGGGTCGAAATAGCGCGGCTTGCCGTCAAGCGTCACGACCGTCACTTCGCCGTCGAGCTGGCTGCCGATCGGAACGTTCTTGGCCAGGAACTGCTCATCGCGCTCGCCGACCCGGATGACATTGGCCTCGAATCCAGCCGCTCGGGCCAGGGCCACGAAGAAGCGATTGATGTCGCGGACATCGCCGTAACCGTTGCGGAGGACGTCCACAGCGCTCTTGTTCTCGCGCAGCGCGCGCGTCTCGCTGTCCGTCTTGTCCGGCTCGTACGAGAGGTTGCGGATCTGCTGGACGCGGGCGTACAGCTTCCGCAACTTCTCCTCCGGCGTCGCCGCGGTCCCCGCCGCCGCCGTCGCCGCGGCGCGCACTTCACCGTTGTTGCCGATGAACGGCTCGATGATATCGGCCCACTCCTTCGCTTCTTTCGTCCAGAAGGCCGCCGGATCGGTCGTTCCGCTCCGGTACCAGAACTGTACCTCGGGCTTCACCGCGGCCTCCGGCGGCGCGAGCGGCTCCTCCTCGAGGGAGGGATGTTCTCGATGGTCAGATCGTACTTGTCTCCGTGAAACTCCGGCTTCTTCCCCGGAGGAAGACCATGGAAGCTGAAAAACGTCTCATACCCGCCGAGCACGTAGGGATGGAGGCCAATCTCCAGATGCACCACGGGAATCTCCCGTTGCAGCGTGAACTCGCTGTTGAAGAGCGTGTTTCCCAGGTTGGCGATGTCGTACCGGTATTCGATGATGCTGCCGACCTGCACGTCCGGAAGGGTGAAGGTCTTGGCGATCAGCCGGACGCCGCCGACTTTGACCACGACCTTGTCGAAGGTCCTGCCATCGAACGGGGCGATCGTGCCGTCCGGCCTCACCGTGCGCGCCTTGATGTGATTGACGTCACTGGAAAGGGCGAGGTGAACGACCTCGACGTCGCCGTACTTCTTTCCCTGCTCGGAGAGAATCTTGATGCGAAGATACTCGGTGCGGTACGAGTCGCGGTCGTTGACGAACTGATACCAGTTGAGCACGACCGCGGACGCACCGGGCGCGAAGGGGACGCTGGTCATGGCGCGCTCCTCCGCCGTCGGATCGCGGAACTCCGCGGCGGCGGCCTCGTTGCGTGAATACGCCTCGGCGGAAACAAAGAACAACAGCAACAGCAGCAGCGTGCAGCGCAGGCGAATGAGCATAAGGGACCCTTATTTGGACGGGAAGTGCGCACATGATCGCACACGTCATATCCTCGCCGAATGCAGGAATTCACAATCCGTCCGGCATCACGCGCGGACGTGACCGCGATCGCCGCCGTGATGCGGGAGTCGGTGGAGCAATTCGGGCCGGCGGCGTACACCGAGCATCAGGTAGCGAGCGCGTTGACGTTCATCTGCCGTCCGGACGAGCAACTCATCGACGACGGAACGTACTTCGTGGCCATGATCGATGGGGAGATCGCCGGCTGCGGCGGCTGGAGCCGGCGGCAAAAGGTCTACAGCGGCAGCGCGGCGTCGAGCGATGAGAACGCCCTTCTCGATGCGTCCACCGACGCCGCGCGCATCCGGGCCATGTTCGTCCGCCCGCGCTGGTCACGCCGCGGGATCGGCCGGGCCGTCCTGCAGCATTCGGAGACGCGCGCCGCCGCGGAAGGCTTCTGCCGCTTCCAGCTCGTAGCGATGCGCAGTGCCGGTACGTTGTACGAGTCGTGCGGATACCGCGCCGTCCGCGAAGCGCCGATCACACTCGAAGACGGCGTGGTGCTGGAGTGCACGTTGATGGAGAAGTGATGCGGGGTTGCGCGGTTAGCCAATCGAGAGACCGATGTGGCACAGACCACAGTTGTCCAAATTAGGTATCGGAGAGTTGGCCGATCGGAAGAAACGCCGGGCGCTGTAGAGTCAGTCAGTTCGACCAAGAACG